>Ga0265303_10000039_pt1 | contig 50602 bp, 47 predicted proteins | sample Helome_2_FD_192494 | JGI IMG/M metagenome (GOLD analysis project Ga0265303, IMG submission 192494) | Marine sediment microbial communities from subtidal zone of North Sea - Hel_20160317 (Illumina Assembly) | ecosystem: Environmental > Aquatic > Marine > Subtidal zone > Sediment ... | reverse complement strand
CTCATCAATATCGTCTGCGGCATCGTCAACGGGACGGCCGGCAGCGTACGCGTAGGTGGGCACGATATCGTGACCGGGTTCCGCGAGACGCGCGCCCGGATCGGGCTCGTCCCGCAGGAGCTGCCCACCGAGAGTTTCGAGACCGTCTGGAACACCTGCCGTTTCAGTCGTGGCCTGTTCGGTAAGGGCGCGGACGCAGACCACCTCGAAAAAGTACTGAAGTCACTGTCCCTCTTCGACAAGAAGGACGAGCCGTGTATGACGCTGTCAGGTGGCATGAAGCGGCGTGTCCTTATTGCGAAAGCGCTGGCACACGAACCCGATATCCTGTTCCTCGATGAGCCGACGGCTGGCGTGGACGTCGAGCTGCGACAGGACATGTGGAGCGTGGTCGGGAAGCTGCGCGAGGAGGGTGTGACGGTCATCCTCACGACCCACTACATCGAAGAGGCCGAGCAACTGGCCGAGAGAGTCGGCGTCATTAATCACGGTGAGATCATCATTGTCGAAGAGAAGGACAAGCTGATGCGCGAGCTTGGCAAGAAGCAACTGACGCTGCACCTCTACGACGAACTGCACGCGGTTCCCGACGGGCTCGACGATTACGGGCTCGAGCTCAGCGACGATCGTTTCGAGCTGACATACACCTACGATACCAAGGGTGAACATACCGGTATCACGGACCTGATCAACGATCTGCGCCGCGCCGGCGTTCGTTTTAACGACCTGCAGACATCGCAGAGCTCGCTCGAAGATATCTTCGTCGATCTCGTGAATACCGAGCGATGAACTTCCATGCTGTCAAAGCGATTTATCGCTACGAGATGGCCCGCATGTTCCGTACGGTCGTGCAGAGCATCGTGGCGCCGGTCTTGTCGACGTCGCTGTATTTCGTAATCTTCGGTTCGGCGATCGGGTCGCGGATCACCGAAATCGACGGCGTAAGCTACGGCTCATTCATCGTGCCGGGCCTGATCATGCTGTCCGTGATGACCGAGAGCATCTCGAATTCCTCGTTCGCGATTTACTTTCCGAAATTCACGGGCACCATCTTCGAAGTACTGTCGGCGCCTGTCTCTTATGGCGAGGTCCTGCTGGGTTATGTCGGCGCAGCAGCAACCAAGTCGGTCATCATCGGCACGATCATCCTTGTGACCGCGAGCTTTTTCGTCGATATCGAGATCGCACACCCGCTGCTGATGGCGACTTTCCTGCTTCTGACCTGTGTGTCGTTTTGCCTGTTCGGTTTCATACTCGGCATCTGGGCCGACGGCTGGGAGAAGCTCACGATCGTGCCGATACTGATCGTAATGCCGCTGACCTTCCTGGGCGGCACGTTCTATTCGATCAGCATGCTGCCGCCAGCCTGGCAGACGATCAGCCTGTTCAACCCGGTGGTCTACCTGATCAGCGGCTTCCGCTGGAGCTTCTACGAGAACGCCGACGTCAGCGTCACGCTGAGCCTCGGCATGACAGTGGCATTCCTGCTGGCCTGCCTCGGTATCGTCCGGTGGATCTTCAAGACGGGGTACAGGCTCAGGAGTTAGCGATCAGTTGCGGCGCAGGTCGAAGACGTCGCGCATCGTTGCTTTGCTGTGGCATCGACATTCCTGGTCCTGGCCCATGCGATCACTGCAGACCAGCGTCTTGTTGGGCGGGCAGCCATTGGTCCTGGCATGTTGCTCGGTCGCACATCCCGCCAGCAGGAATGCCGCCGCGATCAGGGGTATCGCTGTGATTTTCGAGGAGCGCCGCATAATGTCTACTCCCGTAACGTGTATTCGTCGATGACCTTGCCGATGGCTTCGGCACACACGGTACAAAACGATTCGGAGCGCGTGAACATCAGGCAGTTCTGCTCGGATCGATAGTACCCCTCCGCCTGGTAGTTGCCGCCTTCGAACGCGCCAACTATGCCGTTTTGACCGGATTCATCGAATAATGTTTCAACGTATTCCTTAGTGTAGCGGAACAACGCGTTCATCTCCGCTTCGCTGACATTGGCCGCGCGCATCTCGCGGCGCCGCTGCTGGTAGGCAATCGAGTGCTCCTCGTACCTGGCCTTGGGCCAGGGCGTGGGCAGCGGCGTGTTCGGCGCCACGTGCTGTTTCCATTTGAGATTGTCGGGATCGAGCAGGGCCGTGACGTTGGGTTCGTAGGGTTCCGTGATCTCGGCAGGCGCTTCGTACGCGACGGAACTCGTGTAGTACTCATCCGCAAGGCCCGCGAAGTGGTGGCCGAATTCGTGGACGAACAGGTAAGGGGCCCACTCGCTGTTCGCGGCGGCCGTGCTGAAGAGCCCGTAGATGCCGCCACCGCCGTATACCTCGGTGTTGGTCAGGATCTCGATGAAATCGTAGGGGGCCGATGAAGCGATGCGGCGCATGGCCTTGTTGTCGAACGTGAGTATGTAGCGCTCCGAACGAAATGCATCGTAGGTCGCGCCGATGGGGGAGTCGCGAAACGTTTCCGTCGAGGGGCGTGACACACCCGACTGCGCCGCGGCAGGCGCGACGGCCCAGATATTGAAGTCGTCCTTGCGTTCCCTGAACGGCGACGTGGCGAAGAGGATGTCCGTCAGTTCTCTCGCTTTGGCGATGAACGCGTCGTGTTCCCCGGCCGTGTAGCCGTCTCCCATCAGGAGCAGGTCGACCTTGTTCGCCGGGTCGCCGCTCTCGTGGATGGCGACCACCTCGTCGGCGTGCATCGCCGATTCGCGATGCACGAGGACGTCCGACGGGTCGAGCTCGATGCGCCAAACCTCTTCGAATGCGTTTCCGGCACCGCGTTTCTTCAATACCAGTCCGAAGATGTCATCCTGTGCAGGAAACCTGACCGACTCGTGAAAAGAGCGGTTGATCCTGCGGGCCTCTCCGGTGGTTTCCCATTCGCCATAGATACTGCTGAAGCTCCGCGACCACGCGACTGCTCCGCCGGTGACGATTTCGAACAGGTACTTCCCGCGCAATGTCTTGTCGATCGGCTGCGCCATGTTGCCGGTCCACGGCAGGGGCTCTATGACCACCTGGTCCAGGCTGAACAATTCCATGGCCTGGTTGCCGCTATGGAAATAATCCACGCGCATCGTTGCCGGAGCGTCCCCCGCGTAGGAGGGACAGGCACCAAGCAGCCATAACAAAACAATGATTCGTACTCTGGTCATCGGATTCCCCGGGCTGTGCAATCTCAAGGCACGAAAATACGCCAGTTCAAGGGCCCGCGTATACTGCAAATGCTCTCCGCTGCGGTGAATCCGTCCGATGTCCCGATATCTGCTCATGGCCACGCTTGTTCTTGCGGGCGAGATTATCTACGGCCTGCCGTTTTCTACAGCGCGTTTTTTCCGCCCTACCTTGCTGGAGTCCTTCGGTTTCACGAATACGCAGCTGGGCGACGTGTTCGCGGTCTACGGGGTCATGGCCATGATCGCGTATTTTCCGGGCGGGCCACTGGCCGATCGATTCTCGGCCCGTTCCCTGCTGACCGTGTCCCTCGTCACCACCGGTGCGGGCGGCTTCTACATGGCGACGTACCCGGGCACATGGGGTATGGCAATGCTCTACGGCTACTGGGGTATCACGACGATCCTGCTCTTCTGGGCCGCCCTCATCAGGGCTACGCGAGAGTGGGGGGGTACGACGTCCCAGGGCCGCGCATTCGGTGTTCTCGAAGGCGGTCGCGGCGTTGCGGCCGCCGTAGTCGCAACGCTTGGCGTGGCGGTGCTTGCGTGGGGAATGCCCGACAATGTATTACATGCGAGCAACGAGGAAAGGCGTGCGGCATTCCGGTCCGTTATTCTCATGTATTCATTCGCTGCCATCGCGACGGGCGTGCTGACGTGGATCCTGATACCGCCAGCGAAGCACTACGGCGACTCCAGCCGGAGCCTGTTGAGGAGTATTCCCACTATCGCGACGCGGCCCCTGGTCTGGGCGCAGGCAGGCATCATTATTTGTGCCTATTGCGGCTACAAGGGGCTGGATAACTACTCGCTTTATGCCGTGCAGGTCCTGGGCATGGACGAGGTGCAGGGCGCAAAACTCTCAACCTACGGAGTCTGGATCCGGCCGTTCGCAGCCATTGCGGCCGGTTTCGTCTCGGATCGCTGGGTGGCGAGCAAGACGATCGGCGTCCTGTTTGCCGTGATGCTTGTCAGCTTTGCGCTCCTGTCCATTGCCTTGCCGGACGGCGCAGGTCTGCAGCTGATCTATGCCAACATCTTCGTCAGCTTCTTCGCCGTATTTGCTCTCCGCGGCGTGTATTACGCACTGCTCGAGGAAAACCGTACGCCGGCTTTCCTCACAGGGACCGTAACGGGCATGGTCTCGTTCATCGGCTACACGCCCGAGATCTTCTTCACACCGATAACAGGCCGCATTCTCGATGCCAACCCGGGTGTGGTCGGGCACCAGAACTATTTCCTGTTCCTGGCGGCGGTTGCGGCGATCGGAATCGGCGTAACCGCCTGGCTGCTGCGCCTGCAACGCAAGGGCAGTCCTCTGCAGTGGCCCCGGCACGCGGCAATCGAGATGAAGCCCGGCGCGAAATAATGGGCAGCATTGGCGGGTCTCAATAGAGAGTTGACTGGGGTGAGTGAACAGGGGTGCCCATGAAGAACAGGATTCGTCTTAAGGAGCAGCTGCAGCGCAATACCGTGGCGCTTATCAGTCTCGTCGTCGCCATTACGAGTCTCGGCTACAACACCTGGCGCAACGAAGCGAGCGAGGGTAACCGCAACCAGCGGCTGATATCGCTGGAAGTCCTTCGCAACCTGAGCCAGTTACAGGGCGTCGTCTATCATCACGCTTGGGATATGGATCACGAGGGGAAAGGCAATCTGCGTACCGGGTGGGTGCACGTCCTGACCATAAAGGACCTGTCCCGCACGTTGGGTCAACCGGTGCCCGAGTCGGCAACCGAGTTGTGGCGCGTCTGGGACAGGAACTGGAACGATCTCGAGCCGGAGAGCGACCCCTACGACAGCGTTTTGGAGGCGCTCGAGGACGTGCGCCGGGACACGCACGCGTTGCTGCAAAGCCTCGACTGACGCATACTTTCCGGCCACGAATATTCGTCCGACCGGGGAACAAAATGCACAAGTACACCGCAATGCTCCTGGCATTGGCCGTAGCGGCTTGCCAGCCCGCAACCGAATCCGCTCCGGATTCTGCCGTAGAAGAAAACGCCGAGCAGTCCGCGGCACTGGCAACCGTCGAGGGGGACCGCCTGGCCGCCGTGCTCGACGCCCAGCCCGAAGAAACCAGGGCGCGCTATCAATACCGTCACCCGCAAGAGACGCTCGAATTCTTTGGCGTAGAACCCGGTATGACGGTCGTGGAAGGCCTGCCGGGAGGGGGCTGGTATACAAAGATATTGCTACCCTATCTTGGCAGCGAAGGGCACCTGATCGGCGCCAACTACGCGATGGACATGTGGCCAAACTTCTCGTTCGCCACCGAGGAGTTTCTCGAACGGCAGAGCAACTGGTTGACGGACTGGCCGGCCGATGCCGAGGAATGGCGCGGCGACAGTGGCGCGACCATCGCCGCGTTCAACTTCGGCGCGATGCCGGAGTCGTTTGCGGGCACGGCCGACGTCGTGATTCTCGTGAGAGCCCTGCACAATACGGCCCGATTCGAGTCCGTTCGGCCGTATCTCGCCGAGTTGCTGGCCGATTGCTACGGGTCTCTCAAGCCCGGCGGCTTGCTCGGGGTCGTACAGCATCACGCGCGCGACGACATGTCCGACGAATTCGCGGACGGCAGTCACGGCTATCTCAAGAAGTCCTTTGTAATCGCGGCCGCCGAGCAAGCCGGCTTCGAATTTGTCGCCGGGAGCGACGTCAACGCCAATCCCTGGGATCAGCCGTCTGCCGACGATGTGGTCTGGCGCCTGCCGCCCTCGCTGGGGACGAGCGCCGAAGATCCTGAGCTCAAAGCCGAGTTCGAGGCAGTCGGCGAATCCAATCGCATGACGCTCAAGTTCAGGAAGCCCGAGTAAGAATCAGTTCGCCAGGTCCAGGCCGACGATCACGGGGTCGTGGTCGGAGGCCCGGTAGGGCGAGCTGCCGTCGAACAGCGCCGGGTCCCGCCCGTGCTCGAGGTTGTAGTCAAGTATGGGAGGCTCGTCGGCGTTGATGTGCCATTCGAGCGTTCCCGCAACCTGCGAAACGAGGCTTGCCGTAGCGAGGGCGTGATCGAGTGCCCCGGCCTGCCCGTCGAACACGAACGAGTATGCGTCACTCTGCGTTTCGACCAGGTTGGTCAGGCCGGCGTTTTTCAGTGCGGTCAAGGGGTCCTCCGCCGTGTAGGCATTCAGGTCGCCGATGACGAGGAAATCGGGATCGCCGCTGCCCGTCGGATCGGTGCTGATCCAGTCGCCGATCGCCGCGGCGGCATTCGTGCGCGTCTGGTTGCAGTTACCCTGTCCGTCGCCCGTGTTCGGATCGCCGTCGCTTTCGCAGGACGATCCCTTGGACTTGAGATGATTCACGACGACGGTCAGCACCGCGCCGTTGCTCTTCTGTGTGAATGACTGAGCCAGCGCCGGGCGATTCCGTGCGTCGTTGAACCGCGAGTCGACGCTGCGATCCAGCAGCGCAAAATCGCCGAAGAGACCAGTCGTCGGCGTTTTGTAGATGAAGCCCGTCTTGATCGCGTCATCATGGATGGCGCCGGTCGGGACGGATGCGTATACGTTCGCGCCGACCCGCGAGTTGAGAGCGTCGACAATCAATCGCAGCGACTCGTTCGCATTATTCTCGAGTTCGATGAGCCCGACGATGTCGGCGTCCATGAGCACGAGCGCGGAGACTATCTTGGCGAGCTGTCGATCCTGTTCTGCGCCGCTGTCCGCGCCGCGGCATCCGTCATTGCCTTGCGGCCCGCAATTATCCTGTCCTGCATCGATGGTCGAAAAGAAGTTCAGTAGATTGAAGCTCGCGACGCGCAGGCCGCCATCGACTTCAGGCACACCAGGTCTCTCATTGATGCTGGAAAATTCGACGGGTTGCACGGGCATCAGGCGCCAGGTCGCGTCGCCGTTGGCGCCGCTACCGCGGGAATAACGAAGGTTACCGATGATGTCCGTTATCGCGTCGCCGGCACGGATCGAATAGCCGGGCTGTGCGCCGGCGTCAAGGTACCTGACGGGCTGCACATTCTCGGCGCGCCTCCCGTCGTCGAGGACGATACTGCGCGTCGCGATCGACTCCTTGTGTGCCGCGTAGGTCGCTGTGTCGGGTGGACTGCTGTTCGTAAACTGGAACAGGCGGCCACCCTGCGACAACTTCACCGCGCCGTAGCGCTCGAGATTGCGAAGTTCCGTTACCGTCAGTGCCTGCGGGAACCGCACGAGCATGCCTTCGAGATGCTCGAAGTCGGCGATCAGCTCATCGTCACTGTTGTTCACTGTAGCCGCCGCTGGCAGGTTGACCGGAAACGGAAGAAGGGCGCCGCTACCAACAACCCTGACGCTGCTCGCGTCGACCTGGGTCTCACCGAAGTACTCATTGACGGTTCCGCGCACCTCGACGCTGTCGCCAGCGTTCACATCGACGGTCGGGTTGTTGCCGTCGAACACGAATATGCCGTCGGAGGTTGCGAAATCCCCGTCGGGGATATCCTGCACGTAGAAGCCACCGAGGTTGCTCAGTTCGTTTGCGTCGCTTTCCTGGAAGTCACCGGTGACGACGCCCTGAATCGTGACGACCTGCCCTTCGAGCGGACTTGTCGTGCCGCTACCCTGCACATCGTATATCAAGGTGGTACCGTCCGGCGGGGGGTCGGATGGTACCGGCGCCGTGCCGCCGCCACCACTGCCGCCGCATGCTGCGGCCAGCAGAAGGCCGGGAAGGATTGCTGTCAATCGCATCCCGGCATTCTAAACCAGAGTCATGCCAGATCGAACAACAGGAATTCGGCTTCCGTGATCGCCGCGAGTGAAACCAGTGATTCGCTCTCGATCTGTGCCCCGTCGCCGCCAGCCAGCATCCGGCCGTTGACTTTCAGGTCGCCCGTAACGACCTGTACGAATGCGCGGCGCTCTGGCCCGAGTTTGTGCGTCAGCTCTGTGCCTGCCTCGGCCACGCCGGCGTACAGGTCCACATCCTGGTGGATCGTGACCGAACCTTCGCGGGCGTCGCGGGACCCGACCAGCCGCAATCGGTTCAGCTTCTCTTCGCGCGGGAACCGCGTCTGTTCGTAGCCCGGTTCCAGCCCGTTCCGTTCGGGAATGACCCAGATCTGCAGGAGGTGCAATTCTTCGTCATTCGAATGGTTGAATTCGCTGTGCAAAACACCCGTGCCGGCGCTCATGCGCTGCACTTCGCCCGCCGTGATGACGGTGCCGTTGCCCATGCTGTCCTTGTGCTCGATAGCACCGCTGATCACGTACGTGACGATCTCCATGTCCTTGTGCGGATGCGTCCCGAATCCCTGCCCGGGGGCGACGCGATCTTCGTTGATGACCCTGAGGTCGCCGAAGTGCACCCGCTGCGGATCGTAGTAGTTCGCGAACGAAAATGTGTGCTTCGCCTTGAGCCAGCCGTGGTCCGCGCTGCCTCGTGTCTCTGATTGAATAATGTCCATCATGATCGTTGTCCTCGATTAGGCGGCCTGCGGCGCGAGATGCACCAACTCTGCGATTCGCGCACGCGCTGCGTCCATCGACTCTTCGGCCTGGCTGTTGAGTTTGTCGGCGGCAACGAACTCGACGTCCGTTATGCCGACGAAGGCCAGTGCATGCCGCAGATACGGTGTCGCAAAGTCCGCCGGGCTGCCCACGGGCACACCACCGGTAGCGACGACGATATAGGCTTTCTTGTTACGCAGTAGTCCTTCCGGCCCGTTCTCGGTGTAGCGGAAGGTCAGTCGCGCCCGCGCGATCATATCGATCCAGGCCTTCAATGCGGCCGGAATCGTAAAATTGTACAGCGGCGCGCCGATGACGATGACGTCTGCTTCGCTGATTTCGGCGACCAGTGCGTCGGAAAACGCCAGCGCCTCACGGTGCGCCTCGGTACGCGACTCGTCGGGCGCGAAGTTCGCCTCGATCCATGCTTCGTCAACCAGGGGAATGCCGTTCGCGAGGTCCCGCCGGGTCGTCTCCACGTCGCCGTAGCGGTCGTCCAGCGCTGCGATCAGGTCGCGCGTTAGCTGGCGGCTCGCCGAACTCACCTTCCGGGCGCTGGCGCTGACTTCCAGTACTTTGGTCTTTCTCATGTCCTTTTCTCCTGTTGGGGCCGTGCCCTCGTCGATGAATTCATTCTCAGTGTTGACAGAAAGGAGATAAATAGTAATCTCAGGATATGATTGTTCGTAAATAAGCAACAATATGGAGAAATTCGAGGATTTACAGGCATTTGTGGCCGTGGTCGAGGCAGGCAGCTTCACGGCGGCTGCCGCGCGCCTCAACGCGGCCAAATCCGTCGTGAGCCGCCGCGTCTCGGCGCTCGAGGAACGCCTTGGCGTTCAGTTGCTGCGACGCACCACGCGTGTACTCAACCTGACCGAGACGGGCAGCAGCTTTTACGAGCACAGCGCCCGCATCCTGGCCGACCTCGAGGAGGCAGAGGCAGCCGTGCAGCAGGAGCACGGCGAACTCCGGGGCACGTTGCGGGTCGCCTTGCCGTTGTCGTTCGGCGTGCGCCACATGTGCAAGCCGATAGCCGCATTCGCAAAGCAACATCCGAAGGTCGAGTTCGACCTCGACCTGAACGACCGGCGCGTCGACCTGATCGAAGAGGGCGTCGACATGGCCCTGCGCATCGGCAGGCTACCGGACTCGTCGCACATCGCCAGGCGGCTGTTCGATGTTCGCACTGTCGTGTGCGCGTCGCCGCATTACCTGCATGTGCACGGCGAGCCGAAATCCCTGGTAGAGCTACAGGATCATCGCTGCCTCGTCTATTCGAACCTGCCGGATCCCGCGAAATGGAGTTGCAAGGACGAGGACGGGAAGCAGCAGGTCGTCGAAGTCCGGCCCGCACTGTCATGCAACAGCGGTGACTACCTGACCAATGCCGCCGCCCATGGCATGGGCATCGTGATCCAGCCGACGTTTATCGCGTCCGAATCGATCCGCCGCGGTAACCTCGTTCCGGTCCTGACCGAATACGAGTGGCCCGTATCGCCTGCCTACGCCATCTACCCGCCGACGCGACACCTCTCATACCGCGTGCGCGCGTTTATCGACTTCCTTGCAGACAGGTTCGCGAGCGTGCCTCAATGGGACCGTGATTGCGAGGCGCTCAAGGCAAGGCAGGCCTGACCCGCGTAGTAGATGGGCAGACCCCAGACGTAGGTCGGAAACTCCGTCTGCACGAGCCGCAGCGCCGCGACCGAGAGGTCGGAAACGAAGAACAGCGCTGCGCCCGCGAGGATCAGCCATGAAGCACCGCGCCCGCGGGTTCCGATCGCCGCGATGAGCATCAGGCTGATAACGACCGTGTAGACCCGCACCGGAACCTGCAAATCCATCGCCACGTGAGGTGCGAGCCAGGCGCTTACACTGATGGCGACTGCCGCCACAGGCAAGGCCGCGATCCAGGTCCATCGGGCGGAGACGCCCCTCGTGACGAATGCCGCGATATAGGCGACGTGAGCAAGCAGGAAAGCCGCCAGTCCGGAAAGGAACGCGACCCGCGAATCGCCGATCAGAAATGCATCGCCGAACCACGAAAGGACCAGCCCGATGAGCAGCGTTCGACCGTAAGGTGACTCGAGGGCACCCGAGTTGATCGCAATTCCTACAAAAGCGCTCGAGGCGATGAGCTTGGCGATCGCGGCAGCGACATCCAGGTCGACGAGCAGCGATCCGACCAGGGCAAGGCATGCGAGTGCAAGCAGGCCGATGAGCCTGGGCGTGGTCACGAATTTCATGCGCTTATTGTATGCCCGCGAGCTGCCAATAACGCGGCCTGCCCGGAAAAAGTCAGGAAGCGATCCTCGTTTCCGTGGGCGGGGCACTCAGGGATTTGAAGGCCGCAAGCGCCCGTTGACGCGAGGCCTTGAGGTCGACGATGGGCTCCGGGTAATTCTCGCCGAGCAACACGCCTGCAGCTCGTCTTACATCTGCGGTGGCCTCCCAGGGAGCATGTATGTACTTGTCAGGCATGCCCGCGAGTTCGGGCACGTAGCGCCGTACATAGGCACCGTCCGGGTCGAATCGCCTGCCCTGAGTGACAGGATTGAAGATCCTGAAGTAGGGCGCCGCGTCCGCGCCACAGCCCGCAACCCACTGCCAGCTCGCGCTGTTGCTCGCGAGATCGGCATCGAGGAGCGTATCCCAGAACCAGGCGGAGCCATTGTGCCAATGCAGCATCAGGTTCTTCACGAGGAAGGAACCGACGATCATGCGCGTCCGGTTGTGCATGTAACCGGTGCGCCACAACTCACGCATGCCGGCGTCGACAATCGGATAACCCGTCTGGCCGCGCTGCCAGCGGGCGAGAGCCGCATCGTCGGTTCGCCAGGGGAACCGATCGAACTTCTTCTGCAGGTTCCTGCTCGGCAGGTCCGGGTTCGAGTACAGCAGGTTGTAGGAAAACTCGCGCCATCCTAGTTCGCTCAGGAATCGGTCGGCGTCGGGCGAGAGTTGTCCGACCGACTTGTCGCCCAGCACTCCATACCACGCCTGGTTGGGCGACAGCTCGCCGAAGCGCAGGTGCGGGGACAGGCGAGAGACGTATTCCTGGTCCGGCCGATCGCGTCCCTTATCATAGTGCTGCAAGCCGTCCGTGAGGAAGCTTTTAAGTCTCGTCTTTGCGCCGGACTCGCCTGGCGTCCAGCTCGCCGCGATCTCGTCGTACCACCGCACGTGCGGTATGAGGTCGAGTTCATCCAGTGCGAGTCCACCCTGGTGCTCGTGCGGCTCCAGCCCGTGGGGTTTCGGTAGCGGCCGGCGCGGCGGGATGCCGTTGTGCAGGCAGCCCTTGCGGTAGAACGGTGTGAAGACCCTGTATGGCGTCCCATCGGACTTGGTCGTGTTCGGCGGGTCGAACAGCAGGGAACCGTTGAAGCTCTTCACGACGATAGAACCGTGCAGCAACTCATCCTTGATCGTCTCGTCCCGCCGACTGCACCACGGCTCATAGACCCGGTTCCAGTAGACGGCCTGGGCACCGCTGTCCCGCGCCAGGTTCGGCAAGAGTGACCGTGCATCGCCTTGCAGCAACAGCAGTCTTCCCTGGAGGGCTTCGTCGAGGGACGCCAGGCTTTGATGCAGCCACCAGCGGCTGGCAGCACCCATGCGCCACTCGGCAGCGTTGCCATCGTCGAGAATGAAGACCGGTATTACAGGCACGCCGAGTTTTGCCGCGGCGGACAGTGCAGGATTGTCCTCGAGCCGCAGGTCCTGGCGGAACCAGACAATGACGGGTGCGGTATTGGGCATCGAATTAATCGGGGAAAAACGTGTCTTAACGAGAACGATTAGTATAGGGACGGCGCAGCGCAAGAGACGTAAGCATTTGTAACAGGCGCGTGCGACAGGAGTTTGCGGCAATGAAAGTTGGAATCATCGGCGGGACAGGGTTTGTAGGCGGCCACCTGGCGGATGGGCTGCTGCAGGCCGGGCATGAGCTGTCTTTGCTCGTACGCCAAGGCAGCGCTTCGAAACTGCGGCGGCCCGGGCAGGTGCGTGCGGTCGAGGGCGATCTCTCCTCCAGTGATGCCCTGCGAGACGTCGTCGAGGGTTGCGATGCCGTGATCTACAACGTGGGCATCCTTCGCGAGTTCCCGCGCCGCGGCATAACGTACGAGGCATCGCAGTACCAGGGTGCGGCAGACACGGTCTCCGCCGCACTCGACGCCGGCGTCAAACGATTCCTCCTGATGAGCGCGAATGGTGTCAAGCAGCCCGGGACGCCGTACCAGGAGACCAAACATCGCGCCGAGGAGTTCGCCCTACAGAGCGGGCTCGACGTGACGGTGATGCGGCCGTCCGTTATCTTCGGTGATCCGCTCGGAACCATGGAATTTGCGACCCAGCTATACCGGGACATGATCCGTCCGCCATTGCCCGCCGTTGGTTTCTTCGCGGGCGGCGATCCCGAGAAGGGTGCGATCGTGATGTCACCGGTACACATCGATGACGTGGTTGCGGCTTTCGTCGAGGCGCTCGCTGACGCTGCGACGATCGGCAAGACGTTCGAGCTGGGCGGCCCGGAAATCCTGACGTGGCGCGACATGATTACGCGAATCGCGCAAGCAACCGGGAAGAACAAGTGGATCCTGCCAATGCCAACCCGAATCATGCGTATCGGCGCCGCGTTATTCGACTGGCTACCGTTCTTCCCTGTAACGCGTGACCAGCTCACGATGCTCGAAGAAGGCAATACGGCCGACCCGAGCATACTCAGGCAGTTGATAGGTCGCGAGCCGAAGCCGTTCTCCGCCGACAATCTCCGCTACCTTGGCGGCTAGTCAGAAACATTCGCATACAAACTCACACAGTCCTGCAACCAAAGCGTCATCGTCGAACGCTATGATTTGCTTCAATTACGCAAACACTTAAAGGACAGAAAGTGACCCTTCGCCGAATAACCGGACTCCGCTCGTGGATGTTTATCTACGCTGGCCTGATAACGGCCATTGCATTCGCCGGTGAGCATCCTGAACCAATGCAGTCTGACGCCGCGACGGTGTCGCCGGTTGTAATGGAATCAGGATTTTCGACCGTCGAAACGGACTCGATTGTCAGACGCTCCGATATATGACTCCCCCAATAGTGGCGCAGGGATGCGCCACGACCTTACTAAAATGACCCCAACCAATGATCAGACGAATAATCCCGGTATTTTCTCTATTCTCGATACTGCTGGCGAGTAATGCCCTGGCCCTGGAAGAACCCGAATTCGACGTACTTGCAGAGACCGGGAACTACGAGGTCCGGCGCTACCTGCCGTACCTCGTGGCCGAAGTCGATGTGGCGGGCGATGCAGCCGACAACCAGGCGTTTCGGATGCTCGCGGGCTACATCTTCGGCGACAACGATGCGGGCGAGAAGATGCAGATGACGGCACCTGTCGAGTCGCGTGCAAATGCCGAAGACTCCGCCGCGACTTATGCATTCGTCATGGAGGGCAAGTACACACTCGCGACGCTGCCCTCGCCCAACGACCAGCGCGTTCGCCTGCTCGAGAGGCCTGCCCGGACCGTTGCGGTTCGCAAGTTCTCCGGTCGCTGGACCGAGGCGAATGTCGCCAGGAACGAAGCGAGGCTGCTGAGCGATCTTCGGGAAAACGGCGTACGGACGGTCGGAGATGTCGAACTCGCCCGCTATAACAGCCCTTTCACGCCGTGGTTCATGAGGCGCAACGAGATCATCGTACCCATCGAATGGTCGGAGGCGGGCGGGCAGCTGAATGTTGCAGCCCAACCGGGCCCGGGACTATAGTCTCTCAATGCGAAAACTAATCCTGGCGGCGATTCTGCCGCTCGCTCTGTTTACGAGTGCCGATGCCAAGGAAAGGGTTGCCGAATTCCACGGCTCGGGTGACAGCACGTCCTCGATTTTCAGGGTGGAGTCTCCCTGGATCCTGGACTGGCGGCTCGATGGTGATTACGACCAGCTCGTCGCGATCGAAGTGACGTTGGTCGAGGCGCGGACCGGCAAGCACGTGGGACGCGTGCTGCACACGAAGCGCAAGGGGAATGGCGTCAAATTGTTCCGCTCCAGCGGTCTTTACCAGCTGCGCATCACTTCGACGCTGGCGCGCTGGACCATCAAGATCGACCAGCTGACGAACGCCGAGGCCGAGGCGTACACGCCCAAGTAGGCGCCGGGCCTGTCGCACAGGCAAGGACGTTTGTGCGATCATCGCAGGGTGGATAGCACCTCCGAGAATAAGACCAGTGTCACAATGATGCTGGCGGCGATCGTCATCGTGGTTTACGGCATGCAGGCGGCCAAGGTGATCCTTGTGCCGTTCATCGTTGCAGTGTTTCTCGCGTTGATAACGGTGCGGCCCATGCTCTGGCTGCAGTCGAAACGCGTACCCTCGATTATCGCCGCCTTACTCATCGTCACGATGATCCTGATGACACTGGTTCTCGTCGGCATGATTCTCGGCACGTCGATCGCCGACTTCACAGCGGCCATTCCCGGCTACCAGGCTCGGCTGGATACGGTTGTCGATGGCGTCGTCCAGTTCATTGCCAGGAACTTCAAAGACGGCGAGAAAGTCGAGAGTCTGCGAGAAATTGTCAATCCTGGTTGGGCAATGGGCCTGGTTGCCAATATCCTGAACGGCCTCAAGGACGTTCTCACGAACATTTTCCTGATCATATTTACGATGATCTTTATCCTGCTCGAAGCGTCGACCGCACAGACAAAGGTCGAAGCCGCTTTCGGGCGCAAAGAAAACGCACTCTCAAGTCCCGGACAATATTTGCAGAACCTGGGCCGCTATCTCGGAATCAAGACTATTGTCAGTGCGGCTACAGGCCTGTGCGCGGGGCTTTTGACGTGGTCTATCGGGCTCGATTTTCCACTGCTGTGGGCTATGCTCGCTTTTCTGCTCAATTATGTCCCGACGATCGGCTCGATTATCGCGGCGGTGCCGGCCGTATTGCTCGCGCTGGTGCAGCCGGAGCTGGGGCCCGGAGCGGCCAGTGGGACAGCCATAGGCTTCGTCGCTATCAACATCGTTTTTGGCAATTTTGTCGAGCCGCGACTGATGGGCTACGGCGTAGGAATATCACCGCTCGTGGTTTTCTTGGGACTCGTTTTCTGGGGCTGGGTCTTCGGCCCTATCGGCATGCTGTTGTCAGTGCCCCTCACGATGACGCTCAAGCTGCCGCTCGAAAGCAACGAACGCACGCGCTGGATCGCGATCCTGCTCGGTTCCGAGCGGGACGCGATATACGCTCTGCGCCACAGGGCGGAGCTCGAAGCAGCGGCGGCCGATCAGGCGACGTCCAGATCGTCGTAGTCGTCGCCGTCGGGCTCGGTTTCCTCGATCTGTTCGAGCAGGTTTATGGCAACGGCGACAAAATCGGTGTCCGTGATGATGCCGACCAGCTTGCTGTCGTCAACGACAGGCAGGCAGCCGATGCTGTGCTTTTCCATGAACAGCGCGGCCTGGCGCAGGCTCGCGTTGACGTCGACCGTCGCGACGTCGGGAACCATCGCATCCTTGATGCTGATGTCGTTCGCGTGAATCCGGTTCTGCGGGTCGCGGAGGAAACTGTCCGTCGCCGCCAATACGTTCGTCAGCGTCACGAGGCCAACCAGTTCATCATCTTCAACAACCGGAATATGGTGAATCCGGTTTTCGTGCATCAGCGTGCGGGCCTCAGCCAGGGTTGCGGACGGCGTGACCGTGATCAGGTTCGTACTCATGATGGCTTGAATGGTGAACATGGCCCCGTCCTTCTGTTTTTCTCGCTGTTATTCAGTCTATCCAAGGGGCGGCCGAGCGCTATTGCGAGAAACACGTATTTCGAAAGCGGCAGCCCGGTCTATATGAGAAGCGCTTGCAATGGCCGAGGTTTGCAAGGACCCAGGTTTGCAATAGCAGGGTGTTGATCTAGACTGAACAGCCTCTCCGAACCAGGGTCTGAGTCAGTATGAACAAGCGGTTGCTGTTGCCCTGCCTGCTGCTCTCATTACCCGCGTTCGGGGCCGATGAGGGCTGTGACGCGAGGTCTATCGTTCGCGACGCCATCGAGCATTGGCGCGGGCTTTCGTCCTATACCGAGATGACGATGATCATCCATCGCCCGGACTGGGAACGCTCGATGACGATGCGCGCCTGGACGAGAGGCCAGGACCAGTCGCTCGTGCGTGTGGTAGAGCCGAAAAAGGACCGCGGCAACGGCACCCTGATCGACGATAACAACATGTGGACGTTCTCACCCAAGATCAATCGCGTCATCAAAGTACCGTCATCGATGATGGGCCAGAGCTGGATGGGCTCGGATTTCTCCAACAAGGACATTGCGCGGGCCGATGACATCATCGACCAGTACGACCACGCCGTCCTGTCGCGAGAAGAGATTGACGACATCGTCGTTTACGAGATCGAGTCGATCCCCCACGAGGATGCCGCCGTGGTCTGGGGGCGAGAGGTCCTGAAGATTCGGGACGATCATGTCGTGCTCGAGCACGCGTTCTACGACCAGGATGGGGAACTCGTCAAGAAACTCGTGTCACTCGAGGTCGCCGAGATGGGCGGCCGGTCGGTTGCGAAACGGCAGCGCATGACGAAGGCCGACGAGCCTGAAGAATGGACCGAGATCGGCGTTAACGCGGTCGAGTACGAACTCGAGCTCAAGGACAACCTGTTTACATTGTCAAACTTGCGTAATCCGCGAGACTGAATGCGATGAACATCGTTTTGCGCCTGGCGTGGCGCAATCTCTGGCGACAACCAAGGCGGACCTGGCTTACTACCGGCGCCATGGTGTTCTCGAACACCCTGCTCGTCTTCATGATCTCGCTGCAGTTCGGCATGTACGAACTTATGATCGACAACACGCTGCAGGTGTTTACGGGGCACATGCAGGTGCAGGCGCCCGGTTACAAGGAGGACCAGAAGATGCGGCAGACGGTGCCCCGGATCGTGCCGCTGGCCGACAGCCTCAGGGATCGCTTCGGACTCGATACGATTGCGGCGCGCGGCTGGGCGTTCGGGCTCGCGTCCAGCGATGAGCGCAGCTACGGTATCGGCATTTTCGGCGTCGAGCCCGATTACGAACCGCGTGTCTCGAGCGTGCCGGGCCTGGTCAGGGAAGGCCGTTACCTCGAGGAGGCCGATGCAACGGGGATCGTCATCGGCTCGGTGCTTGCCCGCAACCTGCGTGTCGGGATCGGCGATGAGCTGACGTTGCTCGGCAGTGGCAAGGACGGCTCGTTCGCGGCGGCCGTTGTGCATGTCGTCGGCATTTTCGAAAGCGGCATCGCAGACATCGACCGGAATTTCGCCCAGATGCCGCTGCGGCTGTTCCAGGACATGTTCTACATGGACGGCGACGGCCACCAGGTCGTTGTCAGCGCTGCGACGCTCGAAGCGGCCGAACTACTGCTGCCCGAAGTCGCCGCCGCGCTGCCGGACGGCGCTGGCCTCGTCGTGCACGATTGGGACGCGCTGCAGCCCGGGCTCAGGCAGGCAATACAGGCCGACATGAGCAGTGCGTTCTTCATGTACGGCATTCTCGTCATCCTGGTGGCGTTCAGCGTCCTCAATACCCAGCTCATGTCCGTGCTGGAACGCACGCACGAGTTCGGGATTGTGATGTCGCTCGGCCTGAGGCCCGGCCGCCTGGGTCGGCTGGTCATGCTCGAGACCGCGATGATGGGCCTCATGGGCCTGCTTATCGGTGCGATCACGGGTACGCTCTTCACGACCTGGTTTACGGTCAACGGGCTGTCCATACCGGGAATGGAAGAAATGGCGGCGATGTTCAATCTGCCGGCGAGGATCTATCCCGAGGTGACATTCGCTACTGCCGTCGCGGGACCGCTCATCGTCTACGGATTCACGCTGCTCGCGGCGCTTTACCCGGCACTGCGGCTGCACCGCCTGCACCCCGTCGAAGCGATGAGGGTCAACTGATGCGCATGACCCCTGTCCTGACCCGACTCGCGTGGCGTTACCTTTGGCGCAACCACCGGCGCACGATCATCATGCTGAGCGCGATCGCCGTCGGCTCCTGGGCCATGATCTTCATGACTGCCCTGACGCGCGGGATGGTCGACCAGATGATCGCCGACGGCATCAGCGCGCTGCCCGGCCACGTGCAGGTCCACGATCCCGAGTTTCTCGACGATCCGAGTGTCGTCAATCGCATAACGATCCCGGACGATGAATTCGCACGACGTTTCGATGATGCAGGCATCAAGGCCTGGGCGAGCCGCGTCAGGGTGCCCGCCGTCGTGACGAGCGAACGCGAGTCGCGTGGCGTGACGCTCCTGGGCATCGATCCGGCCGCCGAGCGCGAGTTTTCGTTCGTGTCCTACGAGGACGTCGAGGGCCGCTTCCTCGAGAGTCCGGAAGACAACGGCGTCGTGATTGGCAGGAAGCTGGCCGACAAACTCGACACCGAGGTCGGCAAGCGCATCGTGCTAATGAGCCAGGATCCCGACAACGAGATCGCCGATCGCGGATTTCGTGTCGTCGGCCTTTTCGAGGCGAGCATGCCGACCTTCGAGGAGTCCTTCGTGTTCGTCGGCAAAGCCACGGCCCAGAGAATGCTGCGGATCGGCAATGCGACCACCGAGGTCGTCTTCCTCGGTGACGACTATCGCGACGTCGACCCGACGTACCAACTCGTTGCTGAGCGCGTAGATGACGGGCTCGACGTCAAGCGCTGGTACGAGATCGATACCTACCTCGGCACGATGCTTCGCGTCATGGACGGCTTTGTGCTGATCTGGGTGATCGTGATCTTCCTGGCGCTGTCTTTCGGCCTCGTCAACACGCTCGTCATGGCCGTTTTCGAGCGCGTGCGCGAGATCGGGCTCATGCTGGCGCTGGGCATGAAGCCGTCGAATATCCTCGCGCAGATCATCATAGAGTCGATGCTGCTGCTCGCCGTGGGCCTCGCTATCGGCAACGTGTTGGCCGTCGCGACGATTCAGCCGCTGCAGGACGGTATCGATATATCGGTCGTCGCCGAGGGCATGGAAATGATGGGGGCGTCGAGCGTCCTGTATCCGAAGCTTTACCTGAATGACGTGGTTCTCGCGAACATCGTCGTATTGATGCTCGGCTTTTTCGCGAGCCTGTCACCGGCCTGGCGCGCGTCGCGGTACGAGCCGGTCGAAGCAATCACAAAGGTGGGATGATGAGTTCAGTACGATGCGTAGACCTGTGCAAGACCTATCGGCAGGGCGATCAGGATGTCAAGGCGCTCGATCACGTCAGTATCGAAATTGACGAGGGCGGTTTCGTTTGCCTGGTGGCGCCATCGGGCGGCGGCAAAACGACCCTGCTCAATGCCATCGGCGGGCTGGATATCCCCGACAGCGGCGAGGTCTGGATCGCGGACCAGCGTATCGACGAAATGAGTAAAGGCGAACTCGCGGATCTCCGGCTCGCGAACATCGGGTTCGTATTCCAGGCTTACAACCTGATCCCGGTACTGACGGCACAGGAGAACGTCGAGTTCGTCATGCAGGTGCAGGGAGTCGCGGCCGCCGAGCGCCGGGAGAAGTCACTGGCCATCCTCGACGAGGTGGGGCTCGAGGGACTCGAGACCCGTCGCCCGGCCGAAATGTCGGGCGGCCAGCAGCAGCGCGTTGCAGTGGCAAGAGCTATCGTCTCGCGTCCGGCGCTTGTACTCGCGGACGAACCGACCGCGAATCTCGATTCGAAAACCTCGGACGAATTGATGGAGCTCTTTACGGAGCTCAATCGTCACCACAACACGACATTTGTTATCGCGACGCACGACCAGCGGGTCATGCGCTATGCGAAGCGCATCGTGCGTATGCTGGACGGACGCATTGTCGAAGACCTCGAGCAAGATGCCGCGTAGCACGATCCTTGTGCTCCTGTTGCTGAGTGCAGCAGCCCAGGGCGAGGACTGGAAAATCGAGTACGGCGGCCATACGAAGCTTCGCGTTACGGGGCAGGCGTACCCGTCCGAGAGCGTATTCCGGGACGTGGCGGGCAGCAATTCGATCGATACCGGGGCGGTTCTGCGCCTGAAGTTCGGTGCAGCGACGGGACGCTGGTCGTTCGATACCGACTACCAGCTGCTGGCATTGCACGGCGAGGGTGTCGAGCTGGGCAGTAACCCGCAGCCCGGGGCCGAGTTCTTCTTCACGGTATTGCCCGACGATGACCGGCGCCTGTTCGACCTGACGCATGTCATCGACGAAGGCGGCAAGGACGCGTTGCTGCATCGGCTCGATCGATTCTCGATCGGCTACACGGGCGCAAAGACCGTCGTACGATTCGGCCGCCAGGCGCTGTCCTGGGGCAATGGGCTGTTCTACGCGCCCATGGACCTCGTCAATCCGTTCGATCCCTCGACGATCGATACCGAGTACAAGGCTGGCGACGACCTCCTGTACGTTCAACACCTGCTCGACAACGGTGACGACGTGCAGGGAGCCTGGGTCGTGCGCCGTGATCTCGAGAGCGGCGATGTGGAAACCGACGAGGCGACGATCGCGCTCAAGTACCACGGTTTCCTGGGAGAGCACGAGATCGACGTGCTGGTCGCCGAGCATTACGGCGACACGGTGCTGGGGCTGGGGGGCGGCCGCAGCCTGGGCGGTGCTGTCTGGCGTGGGGATATCGTCGCGACGCACACCGATGAGGATACGTCGGTGCAGATCGTCACCAACCTGAGTTACTCGTGGATCTGGGGCGGCAGGAACATGAGCGGTGCGATCGAGTACTTCTACAACGGGTTCGGCCTGTCGTCGGGCAACTATGACTTGCCGAGCGTGAGCAGCGACCCCGATCTTTTTGCGCGGCTCGCACGGGGTGAGCTTTTTTCGATCGGCCGTCATTACCTGGCCGGCAGCGTCATGATCGAAGTCACGCCGCTGTGGACCGTGACGCCGACGATGCTCATGAACGTCGCCGATCCCAGCGCATTGCTGCAGTTCGTGACGAGCTACAGCCTGTCGGACAACATGAGCATGCTGGCTAGCCTCAACCTGCCCGTGGGGCCCAAAGGCAGCGAGTTCGGGGGCATCGATACGGGCGTTCCCGACCGCTACCTGTCGGGCGGGGCGGGCCTGTTCGCGCAGTTCGCGTGGTATTTCTAGGCGTCTAGCGCGGCGCGGGAAGCCCCGACATCAGGCGCTTGAATCCGGCCTCGACTTCCAGTTCGAACACGGGGTCCTTGATGTGCTCGTAGTCGGAGACGTCGAAGTCCAGCGGTTCGGAGTCGAGCATGGTCTCGACGCGTTCGAACAGGTCGTCCTCTTCCCACGCCATGTGGCCACGCAGGTGCGCGATGTATCTCGACATGTCCTCGACGAGTTTATCGCGCCTGACGGCCGCGCCCGCGATGATGGCCTCTACGTCGTCCCGCAGCTGCGAGCCAAGCTCGGCGATCTTGTTGTGATCCCCGGGCACGTCCTCGAGACCCTCCGCGAGGTCGGGGCGCTCGGACTGCAGGCGCTCGTAGATTACGTCTTCCTTGGGGTGATGGACGGCGTCCGGGTACACCGTCATGTAGCGCATAATCTCGCCGACAAGTTCGAAGTCGGGGTCCTTGCCCGCGCTGGCCTGCTGCACGACACTGTCCAGCAGGTTCAGGACGATCGCCATATTGCGATGATCCTCCCTGAGCTCGCGGAGCAGCTCTCTGGCCTCGGATTCCATGTCGTCTCCTCTTGCTTGTCAGGCCAATACTGAATGGCCGCCGTTTCCCGAGGTATTCGGAATATCACCTACGCTCACAGCTTACCTTGCAGCAGGGATGCTCGCGAAGTCGCTCGCGGACTCCAGGTTCAGCAGCGCGTCGGCCAGTGACGAGATCAGGCTCTGGTTGGCAACGAACAGTTCGCGATTCACGTTCAGCAGGGTCGAGATCTCGACTTCACTGAGTTCGCCGCGCGCCACCTCGTCGTAGATACGCCGGTGCATCCGGCCGTGTATCGACTCCGACCTGTTCTTGGCCTCGACGAGCGCCTCGAAACGCAGCGTCGGCATGTCCGACGTCTGCAGCGCGTCCAGGCCCTCGTAGAACTCTCTCGCGACTTCGCGGAACTGGCCGAAGTAAGCGTTGAAGCGATCGTTGACCGAGCCCTTGAACAGTTCGAGATCGCCGTAGACGTCTTTCATGCTCTTGGCTGCGTGCACCGCGTTGCGATTCGAGGGTATGAGCTGGCTCAGCTGTTCCGATTCCTCGGCTTCTAGCGGCACGCTCTGCAGCGCCAGCGCATGGCGCAGTATCTCGCCTTCGAGCTGCTTGATATCGGCGTAGCAGTGGTCGTAGTCGATGTCACGCGAGAATACGTCCACGCCCTTGCGGTCGTCGCCGCTGTCGTAAAACGTATGATCCGGCGGCAGGTCGAAGGTCGCCTGGTTCAGGGCGGCCACCTGGTCGATCAGCCGCCAGGTCTCGCGCCGGATGTTTTCGAGCGCGGCTTCGGCGACAGCCGTATCGCCGGCCTTGATATGGCGCAGCAGGGTCGTCTCGTCTTCGCGGAAACGGCGATCGAGCCAGCGGCTCAGTAAGGGGATCGCCGGCAGGAAGACCAGGATTCCGATCAGGTTGAACAGGCTGTGGAATGCGACCAGCGCAAACAGCGGGTCGGAGATGCCGATGATGCCGGATACAACCTCGAGCAATGGCCGGAGGCTCAGGAATGCGAGGGTGTCGGTCACGACATTGAACAGGATCACGGCCGCGGCGACTCGCTTCTTCGCGGCGGAGCCGGCGAGGGCCCCGAGCAGGGCAGTGATTGTCGTGCCAAGATCGGCACCGATCGCGATCGCAGCGGCGGCCTCGAGCGGAATGGCGCTGGCGTACAGTGCGCTCAGCGTGATCATGATCGTGGCCGAGCTCGACTGGATGATCGCCGTCAGCACCAGGCCGGCCAGCAGGAAGACGATCAGCGGGTAACCCGCGAGCGCCGCCGGATCGAACAACGTTGTGGCAATCAACGCGCCCGATTTCATGAACTCCAGGCCCATGAGCATCAGCCCGAGTCCGACGATGAAATGGCTGACGCCTGCGCGCCGTGTGCCCGCCGCCGACCATACGACGCCGAAGCCACCCAGGGCCACGAGCGGCAGGGCCAGCGCCTCGATATCGAGCTTGAAGCCGATGGTTGCGACGATCCAGCCGGTCGCGGTAGTGCCGAGGTTGGAGCCGAACACGATCCCCAGCGCACTTGCGAGCGAAATGATGCCTGTGCCGACGAATGCGAGGACGATCAGGCTGACAACCGAACTGCTTTGGAGGGCAGCCGTGGTGACGGCTCCCGCCACCACGCCCCTTATGGGTTTCGCCGTGTACTGGCGCAGGAATTTCTTGAACGAGCGCCCGGCGAGCTGCGTCAACGCCTGCTCGAGCTGGTGCATGCCGAAAAGGAACAGGCCGAGGCCTGCCGCAAGTCGCCAAAGGTCCAGTTCTTCGCTCATGGGTACCTGCGTTTTACGCGGGGCCGTTTTCTCTTTCGGTCAGAAGAACTTCTTCGCCATCCCGAGGATGTCGTCGAGCCCGCCCTTGCTGCCGCCAATCCCGATCAAATCTCCAAGCGAGCCCAGGCCACCTTCGCCGAGCGAAGAGCCAAGCTCGCGCCCGGCGGACGACTTCTTGCTCATGGCGCCCATTGCCAGCGAAGCCAGCAAAGGCAAGGCCTTCTTGATGAGCCCCGTATCGAGACCCGTGTCCTTCGCGGCCGCTGCCGCGACGTTGCGACTGACGTCTTTGCTGCCGAATATGTGGCCCAGAATATTGTTGCCATCGGCGCGAGTGTCCTCGGATGCCATCAGGTCAGGGTTGTCGATGTAGCGATTGTGCCCCCCGCTCTCGAGCGCGTGGCGCAAGCTGGCCAGGCCGTTGTCGTCGGCCGTGTTTTTCTGCACGCCGCGCATCAGCGCCGGCGCGAGTGACTCCACCAGTTTTGACGTGTCCGAAGACCCGAGGCCGACAGTCTTGGCCAATGCGCCAATGCTATCGTCCCCACCTGTCGCCTTGATTAGGTCCATAAGGTCCATGGTTGTGCCTCGTCTAGTCGAGCGGAATACGAATCTTCTGGCCCGGGTAGATCTTGTTCGGGTCGGAAATGATGTCGCGATTGGCCTCGAAGATCGCCATGTATTTCGAGGCGTTGCCGTAGTAACGCTTGGCGATGCCGCCCAGGGTATCGCCACTGACGATCTCGTAGATTTCGGCCTTCTCCTCGGGCTCTTCGGGTTTCGGCTCAGGTGCCCGCAGGTCATCAGCGACCACTTTTTCGACGCCCTTGATGTTGCCGGCGATCAGGATCGCCTGCTCGCGCAGCGCGGTACTCGTGCAGTCGCCGCAAATCGTGGCGACCCCGTCGTCAAAGTCGACTTCGAGATTGCTGAGACCGCTGGTCTTTATCTCGAGATGTTCCTTGATGTTATCGGCGGCTTCGGCGTCCGTGTTAAAAACCTGGCGGCCGACGTCTTTTACAAAGTCAAACAGTCCCATCAGTCATTCCTCTCGTTGTTGTCGCAAGCGACGTGAATGCGGTACCCGCGGATTCGAGGCAGGCAGTATAATTCGCCCTGACGACGAGGCTAAATATGTATCAAAAGTTCACAATCGCGATTGTAGCCGCTTTCCTGGCCGGCTGTGCGGTCAATCCCGTGACGGGCAAGACTGAATTCATGACGGTCAGTTCGGAGGCCGAAATCCGGATGGGGCAGCAGAATTATGCCCCGATGCAACAGTCCCAGGGTGGCCTTGCCGATCTCGACCCGGCGCTGACAGCGTACGTGTCCGGCGTTGGCCAGGCGCTCGCGGCGCAGAGCGGCGTGGCGCTGCCTTACGAATTCGTCGTGCTCAACAATTCGGTGCCGAACGCCTGGGCGTTGCCGGGCGGCAAGATAGCGATCAATCGCGGCTTGCTCTACGAACTCGAGTCCGAGGCCGAACTCGCAGCCGTTCTCGGTCACGAGGTCGTGCACGCCGCCGCACGGCATACGGCGAAGCAGATATCACGCAGCCAGTTGTTGCAGATCGGTGTAGTTGGAACCGCGATCGCATCGAGCGACAGCGATTACGGCAACCTGGCCGTTGGCGGTGCCAGTGTCCTCGCGCAGGCGGGGTTGGCGAAATACGGTCGCGATGCTGAACTCGAGTCTGACTACTATGGCATGCAGTACATGTCGAAAGCCGGTTACGATCCAGAGGGCGCCGTGAGATTGCAGGAGACCTTCGTGCGCCTGAGCGAAGGCCGCCGGTCCGACTGGCTCAGTGGCTTGTTTGCGAGTCATCCGCCGTCGCAGGCGCGCGTCGACGCGAATATCGCAACGGCAGCCGCGTTACCGCCGGGCGGTAAGACCGGCGAGGACGAATTCCAGAGTGCAATGCAAAAGACGCGGGCGGAAAAGCCCGCGTATGACGCCTACGACGAGGGCCGCAAAGCGCTGGCCGAGGACAAAGTCGACGAGGCGCTGAGCCTCGCAAACAAGGCGCTCGACCTGTATCCCGATGAGGCCCATTTTCACGCGCTGCGCGGCGACATCAGGCTCCTGGCAGACAAGTACGACATGGCGGTAACCAATTACAACCGGGCCATCAGTCGCCGCGACGGCTTCTTCTACTATCATTTGCAGCGCGGCCTCGCGAGAAATGAGCTCGGCCGGACCGACGCCGCGGTGTCAGATCTCGAGAGAAGCATCGAATTGCTGCCGACGGCGCCCGCGCATTTCACATTGGGCAAAATAGCCGCGGAGCGGGGCGACGTCACCGGGGCGATAGCTCACTACAAGGTTGTCGCAGGTTCCAGCGGTGAATACGGCAAGGCGGCAAGCGAAGCTCTCGTGAAGCTGGATCTGCCATCGAACCCCGCCGCGTACGTGCCAAGGCGCTGCGATGCGGATGCCAGCGGCAACCTCGTGGTCTCGGTCAGGAACGACACGAGTATCCAGATCGCTGACGTGCAGATACTGGTGCAGTACGCGGACGCATCGGGACGGCAGCAGCAGGTACGCCATGATGTGCGCGGACAAATACCGCCCGGCCGGGTAGCCAGCGTCAACACGGGCCTCGGGCCCTACACGCCGGGGTCGAACTGCCCCGCGCAGGTCGTCTCGGCGCGCATTGCCGAATAGAAAAAGGGGACAGTGACCCTAATTAATAATTAGGGTCACTGTCCCCTTTTTTGGTTCCTTTTCTGGTTAGCGGCGCGCCTGCTGGTCGCGTTCGTCGAGCAGCCGTTCCATCTCGTCCATGACGGCATTCATCTTCGCGACGATAGCCTCATAGGGTTCGGGTTGTGCGAGATCGACGCCGGCGTTGACCAGCAGCTTGTAGGGGTAGTCGGAGCCCCCTGCGCGCAGCAGGTCCTTGTAGTTTTCCACGCCGATTGCGCCATCTTTAACAATCTTCTCGTACAAAGCCGTACCCGCCGTCTGCGAGGTCGCGTACTGGAAAACGTACATGTTGTAGTAGAAGTGCGGCACGAACATCCACTCGTTCGTATACAGGTCGTCGATGAGCACTATGCCTTCGTCGTGGCCGTGATAGCGGCGCAGGATCTCGCCGTACATCTCGGAGATGCGGTCGCCCGAAAGCGCCTCGCCGCGTTCGGCCGCTTCATAAAGCGCCAGCTCGAATTCGGCGAACATTGTCTGGCGAAAGAACGTGCTGCGCATGCTTTCGAGGCCGTGACCCAGGTAGAACAGCTTTTCGTCGACGTTGTCGGCATTCCTGGCCATGTAGTCCCTGAGGATCAGCTCCAGCGACGTCGACGGAATTTCCGCAATGAAGGTCGCATAGCTTGCGGTTTCGAATGGCTGTTCCTGCTTGGCATACACCGTGTGCATGGCATGCCCCCATTCGTGCGCGAACGTGGACAGCGACGAATAGTTGTTATTGTGGTTGAGCAGCAGGTAGGGATGGACGTCATAGGCGAAACCGGACATGTAAGCGCCTGAACGTTTGCCACGCTGCGGATAAACGTGCATCCAGCGATCGTCCATTGCGGCTTTCTGCATGCTGACCCAGTCGTCGCCAAGCACTGCCATGGCTTCGAGCGTAATCTCCTTGCTCGTCTCCAGGTCGAATCGCTTGTCGAGAGATACGAGCGGCGGATAGATGTCGTAATAGTGCATCTGCTCGATGCCAAGCATGCGCGTGCGCAGCCTGAAGTAGCGGTGCAGCGTGGGCAGGGCCTCGTTCACTTCGGTGACGAGCGTGCGATACACGCTAGGAGGCAGGTTGTCCTGGAAGAGTTCGCGGTGCAACACACTGTCGTAATTACGCGCCTTTGCCAGCGCGACCTGCGTCTGCAGGTGCGAGTTGAGGACCATGCCGACTGAATTGCGGTATTCCTCCCACTTGCTCCAGAACGTGTCGAACGCGAGCTTGCGGTCGTCCCGGTTGGCGCTGCTGCGCGTGCGGCTGTAGCCTTGCGAGTCGATGGTCACTTCCTCGCCGGTAGACAAGGTGATTGTCGGCCACGGAATGTCAGAGTTGGCCAGCAGGGTATAGGTGTCGTTCGGGGCACCGAAGGATTGTGAGAAATAGGACAGCGTCTGTTCGGTCTCGGGGCTCAGCGTGTGGGGGGCGTTGCGCAGGCTGTCGTCGAGCTGGTACGCGAACGGCTGAAGGCGCTCGTCTTCCCTGATATAGGACTCGATGACCTCGCGCCCGACTTCGATCAGCTCGGGTTGCATCCATGCCGTCACCTCGCCGAAGCGCGCGAACATGATGTCGGCCAGCTGACGACGTTCCTGCGTCTCGGAGTCGCGCAGGTCTTCATCGGCATTCAGCGAAGCGTAGACGTAAACGCGGCCGGCCTTCCTGTAGGTATCAGACACGAAGCGATAGGTGTCGTAGAGTGAGTCCGCGCTTGTCCCGAGCGAGCCGCGCATGCCGTCGATCTTCTCGAAGTCGGCCATGACCTCGTCGCGAGCCTGTTCCCAGGCTGCGACGCTGGGATAGAGATCGGTGAGGTTCCAGGTGGCCTGCGGATCGTCCGCCTCGGCGGTGCACGCTGGATCGGCGGCGAACAGCAAGGCAGCGGCCGCAAGTGACAACAGCAACTTGTTCATAATTCTTTTCCCTGGGGAATTGTTGTGCCAATAGACAGGTCTATCAGGCAAGAGTTTCGTCGATTCCGGTGCTCGTGGAAGCACGCGGCAGGCGCCATGGTACGTAGCCGTGCCCGGAAAAACGATTGTGATAAACCCTGATAAGGTAGGCGCTGGTTCAGGCCTGCGAGGAGATTGCCATGTCGAGAATTATCGCTGCAATAGCCATTAGCCTGGTCGCGGGATTCGCTCTCGGAGCATGGGTCGCGGCGGATGAAGCCGAGCCCGGGGAAAACGCGCCCGCGGGCCCGGCCGCCGGGACGCCCGCTGCGTCGGCACCGCTCGACGAACGCCTCCTGAGCCTCGAGCAGGTCATTGCCGAGGAGCGTGAGGCGCGGCTCATCATCGAGGAACAGCTGCAGATGCTGATTGCCGCGATCGAACGCATTGACTCTGCCGGATCGGGGGTCGCCGCGGCGCGCGCCGCCGAGGCCGCAGAGCGGCAGCAGCCGAGGGAGCGCCGCTCGCAACGGGATATGGCGTCGCAGATGCAGAGATACCAGGACCGCCGCCTGAGACTCATGATTGACGGCGGTTTCTCGGAGGACGAGGCACGGCGCGTATTGCGGCAGGAATCGGAGGCGCAGTTCAAGGCCATGCAGGCCCTCCACGACGCGACGCGCAAAGGCGAAGCGCTGGACCCGTTCTCGACCATGAACGGTCCTCAGTCGCTCCTGCGTGCCGAACTCGGTGACGATGCATATGCGCGCTATCTCGAGTCCCAGGGGCAGCCAACGGCGATCCAGATCACGCAGGTACTCGACGGGTCACCGGGCCGCCAGGCGGGACTGCAGCCGGGCGACCAGATGGTCAGCTACAATGGCGAGCGCGTCTTCAGCGTGGCGGAACTTCGTTCTCTCACGATGCAGGGGACGCCGGGTGAGGACGTCGTCGTCGAGGTCGATCGCGATGGCGTCAGGATGCAGCTGAATTTGCAGCGCGGGCCCGTCGGCATTACGGGGTCCGGCGCCAATATGCGCTCGATGAACTGGTGGGGTGGTGGATAAAGCCAGCCGCGGGATGCAAAATGGCCGCCTAACAAGAAATAAAGGTGCGGCAAACCCTTGAGCCTGCTTCGATATACGGTACCAAACAGCTTCACGGCCCTGAGCCTGTTGCTGGGCGTCGCGTCAATCGTCACGACACAATTGGGAGACCTCGAGCTGGCCGGCTGGATCATCGTCTGGTGTGGCCTGCTCGATGTGATGGACGGTGTTTCGGCCCGGCTCCTCAAGGCAACGTCCAATTTCGGGGCCGAGTTCGATTCAATGGCCGATCTCGTCGCGTTCGGGGTGGCGCCCGCGGTGCTCATGCTGAATGCAGGGCTGCAGCTCGGTGGTATCGAATACGATTCCGGCCAGTTCTGGGTGCTGACTGTCGCGGTCGCCGTGTTCGTGCTCGCAGGCGCGATGCGCCTGGCACGATTCAACCTGATCTCCGATCAGCCGAGCACTGGCTGGTTCGCCGGTGTGCCGATTACGGCGGCCGGTGGCGGCCTCGTGGCTCCGATCGTACTCGTACTAATTTATTATCCCGACATCGCCGCGTCGCTGCCCCTGCACCTCTATATGCCCGTGGTCATGTTCGTATTCGCTTTGCTCATGATCTCGAGGCTGCGCTTCCCCAAGGCGAAGGTAAGAAAAAACAAATTGTTCAACGCGCTCCAGGTGGTTCCGATCGCCTTTGTCTATTACTGCGGCATCACCCGGTCATGGCCGGAGTTCCTGTTGGGCATCGGTATCATCCTGCTCATTTCGGGCATCATTGCCGGCCGCATTACCCGCCAGTCCTGATGCGCACGGCCTCGATCGCAATCCTGCTGGTCTTCCTGGCCGCGGCCTCCGAAGCGGCCGATCTGCCATTCTCTGTTGATCAATACGATGCGCGCGAAGGGTTCGTAGACGTTTACTGGGACGAGGTCGAGGGCCGCATATTCGTCCGTGTGGACGAGTTCGACGCGCCGTTCCTGTACCAGTCGTCATTGCCGCGCGGCATCGGCTCGAATGACATTGGTCTCGACCGCGGGCAACTCGGCGCGACCAAGGTCGTACGGTTTTTGCGCAGCGGACCGAAGGTCCTGCTGGTCGAAGACAACCTCTCTTACCGGGCGGAGAGCGATAACGAAGACGAACAGCTTGCGGTCGGGCAATCCTTCGCCCGCTCTGTCATCTGGGGTTTCGAGGACGTCGACCCGGACGGCGATTCCACGCTCGTCGACGCGACGGCTTTTTTCCTGCGCGATGCGCATGGCGTCGGTGCCTGGCTGCAGGAATTGGGCGAGGGCAGTTACAGCGTGGACGAGTCGCGATCGGCAATCTACCTGGAGAAAACCAGGGCGTTCCCGGACAACACGGAGGTCGAGGCGATCGTTACGTTCGCTGGCGAGCCAACCGGCCCGCACCTGCCAACGGTCGTCCCGGACCCGCGCGCCGTAACCGTGCATATGCGGCATTCGTTCATCCGCCTGCCTGACGACAACTATGAGCTGTTGCCCTACGATCCGCGCAGCGGAGTGATCAGCCTGAGCTGGGGCAATGGCGGGTTCGCGGACTACGCAAGCCGCATCGGCGAATCGATGATGATCGACTACGGTCGGCGCCATCGGCTCGAGAAGGTCGATCCCGACGCGGCCGTCAGCGCAGCGGTCGAGCCGATCATCTACTACCTCGATCGAGGTGCGCCGGAGCCTGTTCGCAGCGCATTGCTGGAAGGCGCGAGCTGGTGGAACCAGGCCTTCGAAGCGGCCGGCTACAAGGATGCATTCCAGGTGCGTATGTTGCCCGAGGATGCAGACCCGATGGACGTCCGCTACAACGTCATCCAGTGGGTGCACCGGTCCACGCGCGGCTGGTCCTACGGCTCGTCGGTACTCGATCCGCGCACTGGCGAGATTATCAAGGGGCATGTCACGCTGGGTTCGCTGCGAGTGCGCCAGGACTACCTGATTGCAGAAGGGCTGCTGGCACCTTATGACGACGAGACCGTGCCTCCCGAGATGCTCGAGATGTCGCTCGCGCGAATACGTCAGCTATCGGCACACGAGGTCGGGCACACGCTCGGCTTCGAACACAATTTTGCGGCCAGTACCCAGGACCGTGCGTCGGTCATGGACTACCCGTTTCCGCTCGTAAAGGTCGATGCCGACGGCGAACTCGACCTGAGTGACGCGTATGACGGCAAGATCGGCGCCTGGGACAAGCGCACCGTGTTGTATGCGTACCAGGATTTCCCCGACTCGGTCGATGCGGACAGAGGGCGCCGGAAGATCATGGATGAGACGATCGCGGCCGGATATCAGTACGTCGCAGGCGCAAACTCACGTTCGTTGTCGACAGCGCACCCTGACGGCAACCTCTGGGACAACGGTAGCGACGCCATTGCGGAATTTCAGCACCTCGTGAAAGTGCGCGACATCGCGCTCCAGCGCTTCTCGGAGCGCAACATCCGGCTCGGGCGCCCGCTGGCGACGATCGAGGAAGCGCTCGTGCCGATCTACCTGTTGCACCGCTTCCAGCTACAAGCCGTGGGCAAGCTCATTGGTGGCGAGTACTTCGACTACGTACTGCGAGGGGACGGGCAGGAGACTTCGCGCCGGGTTGCCGCCGCGCGCCAACTTCAGGCGATCGACGCGCTCGTGGCAACACTCGATCCCGCGTTCCTGAGGTTGCCCGACACACTCGCGACGCTGATCCCGCCGCGCGTGCCCAATAGTCCCAGGACACGCGAGAGCTTCGCGGGCGGCACAGGAAATACATTCGATCCTCTTGCGCCGGCGAAAAGCGCCGTCGCATTGACCCTCGAGGTGCTGCTCGATCCTTCGCGCGCTGCTCGAATGGCACGTGCCGGTTCCCCGGGTTACGAGACGATTACGAACGCGCTGCTCGAGGCCGCCTGGTACAGGCCTGAATTCGACGGCCAGGACGCGAGTATCCAGCGGCAGACGAGTATGCAGGTTCTGTACGCCCTGCTGCGTCTCGCGTTCAATGCAGAGGCCGACAATGACGCCAGGGCATTGGCGCTTTCTGCCGTCGAGGACCTCGCCGTCTGGCTCGCCCGACAGTCACCCCGTGACGCGATGCTGCGGGCCCACTATCGACTGGCGCGATTCGAGATCGAACGCCTGAAGAGCGACACTACGCTGATCGAGTCCATTGCCCCGGTGGCGGCGCCTCCCGGGTCGCCGATCGGCTCGTTTTCGGAATAGGACGCTTCACAATGTCAACAACGGTTACCGTACTCATCATCTACCTCGGCATCCTGGCAGCGCTGGCGGTCTGGAGCCGGCGGGAGACGCATACGCTGTCGGGCTTCTACCTGGCCGGCAAGAAACTCCCTTTCTGGGTCGTGGCGTTCAGTACCAATGCGACCGGTGAGAGCGGCTGGCTGCTGCTCGGCCTTTCCGGCATGGGTTACGCAGTCGGCGCGCAGGCTTACTGGGTGGTTGTCGGTGAAATCGCCGGCATCGCGCTGGCATGGGGCCTGATCTCACGGCGCCTCAAGAAGATGGGCGATGAGACGGACTCGATCACGGTCCCGGATGTGCTGGCCGCGAAGTTCGTCGACAAGTGGAACCTGATTCGCGCCATCGCCGTGCTGATCATCGTCGTAATGGTGACTACGTACGTAACCGCGCAGATGGTTGCCACGGGCAAAGCATTCAGCAGCTTCCTCGGGATGAAGTACGAGACCGGCGTTATCGTCGGATCGATATTCATCATCGGCTACACGTTCGTCGGCGGCTACAAGGCCGTCTCGTATACCGATGTCGTGCAGGGCGTCCTGATGCTGGTCGGCCTGATCGCCGTGCCTGCGGCGGCCATTATCGCCGCGGGCGGCATAGCCGAAGTGAAGGACTCGCTCTACTACCAGGATCCGGCGCTCCTCGACATGTTCGCATTCTCGAACGGCGTTGCCTGGATCGGGATCGCGAGCTTCATCGCTATCGGCCTGCCATTCATGGGCGTGCCGCAGTTGCTGATCCGATTCATGTCGGCCCGGGACGACACCGAGATCCGCAAGGCCCGCGTGATGTCGATCGGCGTAATGCTCGTATTCACCGCCGGCGCCGTAACCGCGGGCGTCGCAGGTCGTGCGCTTTACCCGGGCCTCGCCGACAGCGAAACGATATTCCCGACTATCTCGAACAACCTGTTCCACCCCGTCATCGCCGGCATGCTGCTGGTCGTCGTGCTGTCGGCAATCATGTCCACCGTCGATTCTCTGCTGCTCCTGGCCTCGTCCGCCGTGGTTCGCGACACCTACCAGAAAATCATGCGCAGCAACGAGAGCGATGCCGTTCTGTCGAACTACGGCAAGCTGATCACGATCGTCATCGGCATTATCGCTGTCGTACTGGGCATCCAGGAGCCGCGCGTCATCTTCGACTTCGTGCTGGCGTCCTGGTCAGGGCTGGGGTCGGCGTTCGGGCCCGTAATCATCGGCATCCTGTACTTCAGGCGCATTACATGGGCCGGCGTGGTCGCGGGCATGCTGGGCGGTTTCCTGACCAGCGTCATCTGGCTCAGCTTCTTCAAGGCCGATTATTACGGGCTCTATGAAGCCATACCGGGCTTCGTGGCCGGCATGCTGCTGACTTACGGCGTGAGCATGATGACAAATCGCGCGGAAAACTAGCGCCGGCGTGTAACCAAAGCCGCGCCGCGGCCCTATAAGCAGGTATCACTAAACGAGGGCACATCGATGCGACACCTTAAGTTACTGACTATCCTGCTTTTTCTCGCGCTGCCGACGCTGGCTTACGGCGACATCGGCAATATCCCTGGCACCGCGACCTGGTATTTCCATGCCGATTTCGAAGCGATGCGCAAGGGCGACGCCAGCAAGGGCCTGTACGACTGGCTGGACGGTGAGGTGTTCGAGGAATTGCGCAGCGAAACGGGCATCGACCTCGGTAAGGAAGCCCGTCAGCTGACGGCCTATGCCGGCCAGGCCAGGGGACCTGTGATCGTCCTCGACGGCAAGATCAGCCAGGAAACGAAGGACAAGGTCCTTGCGATCGCAGCCATCGACGGGGAGCTCGAGACCTTCAAGTCTTCGGGCAAAGCCTACTATCTCTTTGACGCCGATGACGCCGATGACGACGACCACGATACCGACTCCGGCAATATCGATATCGAAATCGGCTCGCTCGAGGAAGAGGCCTACGTGAGCGTCGCGTTGAAAAACAAGATCGTCATTACGAATACGCGCGAGCAGATGGAGGCGCTCCTCGCCGGCAACGGCAGGATCAAGTCGGAAAAGAAAGCGAAGAATGCGCTGTTCGTCCTGCGGGCCGAACGCAGCCTGGTGCAGGCGGGCGTCAATGCGGACGAGATCGACGTCGATGACGATGGCGGATGGGATTCGAACATCCTGAAGAACACGAGGAAGGTCGCCGTGTTGCTCGCGGATCTCGGCGACAAACTCGGCATCGAGGCCAGGCTCTTGACCGAGGAGCCCGATATGGCGAACTCGATGGCGAGCATCATTCGCGGGCTGATCGGCTTGCAGATCTTTGACGACGAAATGGATCCGGAGATGGCGACGATATTGCAGAGCACGCAGGTTGACGTGAGTGGCAGCGAACTGAAAATCTCGCTGGCGCTCGAACCGGACACCGTCGTATCGGCCCTTGAGAACTGAGATACAACTTGTTGCTGCCGCGCAGGCGGGGTCCGTGGACGCGTTCACGGACCTCGTGCGTCATTACAGGGATCGGTTGTTGCGTTTCCTGCTGACGCGCTGCCCGAGCTATGCGGATGCGGAAGACGCGCTCCAGGATACGCTGATCAATGCGTTTCGATATATCCATTCCTACGATTCGCGCTGGCGCTTCAGTACGTGGCTGTATCGAATCGCCATTCGCAATGCGGCCAAATTACGCTCGCCCGAGGTCGTCGAGCTCGGTGAGCTCAGGGACGACAAAAGCGATCCGCTGCTGCAGTGCATCAGCGACTCGGAATCCGAAAACCTCTGGGTCAGTGCGCGGCAGCTGCTCAACGACGAGGTCTTCGCGGCCATGTGGCTGCGTTACGCTGAAGACATGTCCGTGAATGACATATCACGGGCGCTGGATCGTTCGGTTTCCTGGACCAAGGTCAATCTCCTGCGCGGCCGCCGGGCGCTCGATGCGGAGCTCAACGCCGGGCAGGATGGGAGTAAGGCATATGGATAAACTGGCAAATCGACTCAGGCAGGATGCAGACAGGATCGACGCATCTGTCTCTGACGAACTGGATCACCGAATCGCGGCATCCTTAGAGGGCGTTACGCCCGAAGGACTGACCCGCACGCCCAGGGAACGCACGCGCCCCGCCGGATTCTGGTGGGCGAGCAGCCTCACGGGCGTTGCCGCGGCCGCCGCCGTAATCGTACTGATCAATGCGCGACAACCCGAAGTGCCCCTGGAGGCAACGCCGACCGATATCGTCGCGGCCGTACCGGTCATCGACTGGAAGGCCGAATCGGCTGCGTTGACGAGTCCTCTCCAGGAGGAACTCGAGAAGCTGCAGTCCGACCTGAAGAAGGCGGAGGAGAAAGTCCGCGAGGACATTGGCCTTTGATATTGTGGTAAATACCTACTGATTCCACTATCCTCGACGGCGGGGGAGTTCGCCGTTGTCTATTAGAACAATCGCAACAAAGCGATACGGCGAGCGAATAAACAAAACGAACGCAAGGATGAAGTATGCTTTTCGCAGTAGTCCTGATTCTGCTCGTCGTCGGTTCGATACTCTTTCATCTCCTAAGTCCCTGGACATTTACTGAACTCGCTTCCAACTGGAGCATGGTCGACTTCACAGTCGATATCACGCTCTACGTGACGGGTGTCGTGTTCGTGGCGGTCAACCTGTTCATGGCTTACTGCGTCATCAGGTTTCGACACAAGAAGGGCGCAAGAGCAACCTACGAACCCGAGAACAAGAAACTCGAAAGCTGGCTGACAGGCCTCACGGCTGTCGGCGTCGCCGCGATGCTCACGCCTGGCCTGTTCGTCTGGGCCGATTTCGTCGATGTGCCTGACGATGCACATGTCGTCGAGGCGGTCGGACAACAATGGCACTGGACCTTCAGGCTGCCCGGCGAAGACGGACGGCTCGGCGAGGTGGATGCGGAACGCATCACGGATGACAACCCGTTCGGCATGGATCCGGAGGATCCCAATGGCCAGGACGATGTGCTCGTCTATAGCCCCGAAATCCACATCCCCATCGACAAGCCCGTGAAATTCCTGCTGCGCTCGAAGGACGTGCTGCACGATTTCGCTGTGGCACAGTTCCGCGTAAAGATGGACCTGGTACCGGGAATGAACACATTCCTGTGGCTGACCCCGACCAAGGCGGGACGCTTCGAGATCCTGTGCGAGGAACTCTGCGGTATTGCCCATCACACGATGCGCGGCGCGGTCGTGGTTGATGACCAGGCCGGCTACGAGACCTGGCTGGCTAAGCAGTCGACTTACGCCCGACTGGCTACGAAGGTCGCGGGCAACCCGGCGATCGGTGCGGCGCAGTACGGTGTGTGCGCGGCCTGTCACGGGCAGCAGGGCGAAGGCAACATGGCGATGAATGCGCCGAAAATCGCGGGCCAGAGTACCTGGTACCTGAAACGGCAGATCATGAATTACAAGAACGGCCTGCGTGGAACCCACGAAGGCGATATCTACGGCCAGCAGATGATCGGCATGGTCGCCACGCTGGTCGACGAACAGGCGGTTGATAACGTGGTCGCCCACATCCGGACGTTCCCGGACAACCCGCCCGAGCAGACAGTCGCCGGGGATGTCGCAGCGGGTCAGAAACACTACAGGATCTGCGCCTACTGCCATGGCAAGGACGGCATGGGCGTCCAGGCTTTGAACGCACCGCGCGCGGCCGGCATGTCCGACTGGTATCTCGCGAGGCAGCTGCAGAATTTCAAGGACGACGTTCGCGGCGCGCATCTCAAGGACTACTACGGCATGCAGATGGGCTTCATGGGCGACATCCTGCATGACGAGCAGGCGATCAGGGACGTAGTCGCTTACATCAACACACTTCCGGCCATTCCTGCAAAGCAGGTCGCGGCAAACTAAGGTACGAGGGGAACCGGATGGCATACGTTGCAATCGCAGATCGTGATCATGAACAAGAGCATCACGATCCGCAGACGTTCATCACCAAGTACATCTGGAGCCAGGACCACAAGGTCATCGCGATCCAGTATGGCATTACGGCGATCTTCGTCGGCCTGATCGCGCTCGGCCTGTCGGCGATGATGCGCCTGCAACTCGGCTTCCCGGATCAGTTCTCCTTCATCAATCCCGAGAACTATTACCAGTTCATCACGATGCACGGCATGATCATGGTGATCTACCTGCTGACCGCGCTGTTCCTGGGCGGCTTCGGCAATTACCTGATCCCGCTGATGTGCGGCTCGCGCGACATGGTGTTCCCGTTCCTGAACATGCTCAGCTACTGGGTCTACCTGGTGTCGGTCATCATCCTGCTCATCAGCTTTTTCGTGCCCGGCGGGTCGACAGGCGCGGGATGGACGCTGTATCCGCCACAGGCAATCATGCCGGGGACGCCCGGCACGGACTGGGGCATCCTGCTGATGCTCGCGTCCCTCGCCGTATTCATCGTGGCGTTCACGATGGGCGGCCTCAACTACGTCACGACGGTGCTGCAGGCGCGCTGCAAAGGCATGACGCTGATGCGCATGCCGCTGTCCGTCTGGGGCATCTTCATCGCGACCGTGCTCGGCCTGCTCGCTTTCCCGGCGCTACTCGTCAGCGCCATCATGATGCTGTTCGACAAGACACTCATGACGAGTTTCTTCATGCCGGCCATCAGTTCGATGGGCGCGGACCCTGGATACACGGGCGGCAGCCCGATCCTGTTCCAGCACCTGTTCTGGTTCTTCGGCCATCCGGAAGTTTATATCGTGGCGCTGCCGGCCTTCGGTATCGTCTCGGACCTGCTGTCGACGCACGCGCGCAAGAATATCTTCGGCTATCGCATGATGGTCTGGGCCATCATCGCGATCGGGGGCCTTAGCTTCATCGTCTGGGCGCACCACATGTACGTCAGCGGCATGAATCCCTACTTCGGCTTCTTCTTCGCGACGACGACGCTGATCATCGCGGTGCCCACGGCGATCAAGGTCTATAACTGGGTGCTGACTTTGTGGGAGGGCAACATCCACCTCAGGGTACCGATGCTGTTCTCGATCGCTTTCATCTTCACGTTCATTCACGGTGGCCTGACGGGGCTGTTCCTCGGCAACGTTACGATCGACCTGCCGCTGTCCGATACCTACTTCGTGGTGGCCCATTTCCACATGGTAATGGGCGTGTCCCCCGTGCTCGTCGTCTTCGGCGCGATCTATCACTGGTGGCCGAAGATCACGGGCAAAATGTACAATGAGACGCTCGGTAAGTGGCATTTCTGGATGACGTTCCTCGGCACCTACTCGATCTACCTGCCCATGCATTACCTCGGCTTCCAGGGTGTGCCACGGCGCTACTTCGCGATGGGCAACACCGAGTTCATGCCCGCATCGGCGCAGGACCTCAACGCCTGGATCACGATGTCGGCACTGTTCGTTGCCGCAACGCAGGTTCTGTTCTTCATCAACGTGGTTTGGAGCCTGACGCGCGGGCCGAAGTCGGACCCCAACCCCTGGGACGCGACGACGCTCGAATGGCAGACGCCGGACCATCCGCCCAAGCACGGCAACTGGGGGCATGAACTGCCCGTGTGTCATCGCTGGGCTTATGACTACAGCGTGCCGGGCTACGCGGACGACTTCATACCGCAGAACGTCCCGGCCGAAGACGCGCCGGCCGGCCGCGACCACGGGGTCGAACACTAGTGGAGATCGGCCTCATCGTTCTCGCACTGATACTGGCCACCCTGCTGGGGTGGCTCCTCAAGCAGTCGTTCAACACCCAGCCCTGGGTCGCCGAGACAGTGAGCGACACAGCGCATCACGGGCCGCTGGGCGACAGCAGTAACAGCAAGCTGATCGCACTCCTGGCGCTGCTCGCGGTCGTCTCGTCGTTTTTCGCGCTGATACTCAGTGCGTATGCGCTGCGCATGGAGCTTGGCGACTGGGTGCCGATGACCGAGCCGCAGCTCCTGTGGACGAACACCGTCATGCTGGTCCTCGCGAGCGCGGTGTTTCAGTGGACGCGCAATTCCGCGGTCAACGACGAGACCCAGAGACTGCTACCCGGCCTGCTCCTGACGGGGCTCCTGACGGCGGGATTCGTGATCGGGCAGTTCGTCGCCTGGCAGCAACTCGAGGCCAGTGGGCAGTTCATAACGAACAACCCGTCGAACGCGTTCTTCTATTTCCTGACCGGGGCGCACGCCATACATATTCTTGGCGGCCTGTTCGTATGGGCACGGGCGACGACGAAGGTCGCGCTAGGCAGCAAGGGTGATGCCGGTATCCGGCGGAGTATCGAACTGTGCACGATTTACTGGCACTACCTGCTGCTTGTCTGGCTGATACTTTTTGGATTGCTGTTATCGACCTGAGGGGTCCACATGTCTGAAGCGGTTCTGGATACTGGAATAGAAGCGACCGGCACCAAGGGTGTGGTCGAAGACTGGTCGCGGGACAAGCAGGTCTTCGGCGTGCCCTGGGGCAAGGCCATGATGTGGATCTTCCTCCTCAGCGATACATTCATTTTCAGTTGTTTCCTCGTCGGTTACATGATGGTTCGCATCTCGACGACCGATCCGTGGCCGAACCCGAGCGAAGTGTTCGGTCTGAACGCGTTCGGCTTCGACGTGCCGCTGCTCCTGATCGCCATCATGACCTTCGTCCTGATCACCTCGTCCGGCACGATGGCACTCGCGGTGAACATGGGCTATCGCAAGGACAAGAACAAGACGTTCTGGCTCATGGTGGCGACGGCCGCACTGGGCGCTACATTCGTCGGCATGCAGGCCTTCGAATGGACCAAACTGATCTCGGAAGGCGTGCGGCCGTGGGAAAACCCCTTCGGCGCGGCGCAGTTCGGTTCGAGCTTTTTCATGATTACGGGCTTCCACGGCATGCACGTGTCGGCGGGCGTCATCTACCTGCTGGTGGTCGCGTTTCGCGTCAAGACCGGGTTCTATGAAAAGCGCGGCGACAACTACGAGATCGTCGAGGTCACGGGTCTGTACTGGCACTTCGTCGACCTGGTCTGGGTATTCATCTTCGCGTTTTTCTATCTCTGGTAAAAATTTTCGGGAGTCATTGCTATGGCGGCAGAGGGACAACAACATCCACTGAAAGTCTACTGGCTGATGTGGGGGGCGCTGTTCGTACTGAGCGGGTTTTCCTACGCCACGGACTTCATGGAGGACGGCGCGGTGCGCACCTTCCTGATCCTGTTGTTCATGATGATGAAGGCCGGAGGCATCGTCTGGATATTCATGCACATGGGCTGGGAACGGCTCGCGCTCAAGGTCGCGATCATCGGGCCGCCCGTCGCCATACTCGTGTTGATCTGGCTGATGTCCCTTGAAGGCCTCTATGTCGAGGACACCCGTATCGAGTACTACGGTGAGAGCACGTTCGAGCCGCAGGCGCCGCCGCATCACTAGGCATCGAAATTAGACAGGTGCAAAAGGCCCGATTCACGGGCCTTTTGTGTTTAGGGAGCGACGATTGGAAATCTTCGAGTACGTATCCGTCCTGACGTCGATCATCATCGGCTTGGGGCTGGCGTACCTGCTGGCCGGTATCGCAAGGCTGATCCAGCATCCCGGGCGATTTCCGGTCTATTGGGTGCACCTCGTCTGGGTCGCCTACGTGTTCTTCTTCATGTCATTCTGGTGGTGGTGGCAATTCAAACTGGACACGCTCGCCGTCTGGTATTTTCAGAACTACCTGTTCCTGCTGATATATGCAGTTGTCCTGTACATGATCTGTGCGCTGCTGTCTCCCTCTGACCTCAGCGAATACAGGAGTTACGAAGAATATTTCTTCTCGCGTAGGCGTTGGTTCTTTGGCCTGCTCGCAGCGACTTATGTACTGGACGTTTACGATACCTGGCTCAAAGGTGCCGAGCATTTCCACTCGCTTGGACCGCAGTATCCACTTCAGATCGGCGTCTATATCAGTCTTGCGATTGCGGCTATTCTGACGGCCAATCGCAAATTTCATGGACTTCTTGCTGTCGTGGCCCTCAGCTACAACATCTATTGGGCGTTCCTTTTCTGGGGCACGCAAGGTTGACTCCGGGGCCGAGCAGAGGATGACCCTATGCAAGTAATCATGAGTCTTGTCGGTGTCGCGACTATCTTCATGCTCGCGGTCCTGTTGTCGAACAATCGCGGCGCAATCAACCGGCGCACGATCGGGCTCGCGTTCCTGATACAGGTCACCATCGCCGCCCTCGTTCTTTTCGTGCCAGTCGGCGGGGTCGTGCTCGACAAGGTCGTCAAGGGCGTGCAGTACGTCATCAATTATGGCAATGACGGTATCGACTTCGTATTCGGCACCCGGGTCAAGGAATCGCTCGGCTTCACGATCGCGTTCAACGTACTCCCGGTCATCGTATTCTTCGCAGCGCTGATGTCGCTGCTTTACTATCTTGGGATCATGCAGCGCGTCGTTGGTACATTCGGCGGCTGGCTGCACAAACTGTTGCAGACCAGCCATGCTGAATCTGTTTCCGCAGTTTCCAATATCTTTGTCGGTCATACGGACGCGCCGCTGGTCGTCCGTCCATACCTCGCCAAGATGACCCAGTCGGAACTGTTCACGGTAATGACGGGTGGCTGCGCAACGATCGCCGGGGCCGTGATGATGGGCTATGCGCAGATGGGCGTGGATCTCAAGTATCTTATCACCGCGAGTTTCATGGCTGCGCCCGGCGGGCTCATGATGGCGAAGATACTCGTTCCCGAGACGGCGCCCCATGACGATACGCCGGTCGAAGATGTCGTTGAGGAAGACAGGCCCGTCAATATCTTCGAGGCCATCGGCAACGGCGCAATGACCGGCATGCAGGTTGCCATGGCCGTTGGCGCGATGCTGGTCGCGTTCGTCGGCCTGATCTACCTCGTCAACGGTATCCTGTCGGGCATCGGCGGCTGGTTCGGATTCGAAGGGCTCACCCTGCAGTGGTTACTCGGCTGGGCGTTCTCGCCGATCGCCTTCCTGCTCGGTGTGCCCTGGGAAGAGGCGACGCAGGCGGGGAGCCTGATCGGGCAGAAACTCGTCATCAACGAGTTCTATGCGTACGCCAGCTTCGTCGAGGTCCGGGAGTCCCTGTCACCGTACACGCAACTCGTTGTCACGTTTGCGCTTTGTGGGTTCGCGAATCTCGCATCGATCGCAATACTGCTGGGCGGCCTGGGAGCCATAGCGCCGACCCGCCGCCACGATATCGCGAGACTTGGGCTCAAGGCCGTGATTGGAGGTACACTCGTAAACCTCATGAACGCGTCGCTGGCGGGCTTCTTTTTTGCGCTGCAGTGACCTGGAACGGTAAAAATGGCACGAGCAATTATCCTCGTACTTGATTCCTTCGGCGTAGGCGCCACGGCGGATGCCGGGACATTCGGCGACACCGGGGCGGACACGCTGGGCAACATAGCCCGGGTCCGCGCGGCTTCCGCCGAGGGACCATTGCGGCTTCCCAACCTGTCCAGGCTCGGCCTCTACCACGCAAGCAAGGAGAGTACGGGTGATTTCCCGGCGGGTGTCAGTACTGATGTCGAGATCATGGGCGCGTACGGTCACGCCGCCGAACTGTCGAGCGGCAAGGACACGCCGAGTGGCCACTGGGAAATCGCGGGCGTGCCCGTGTTGTTCGACTGGGGCTACTTCACGGACAAGACGGATACCTTTCCACCCGCGTTGCTCGACAAGCTGATCGAACGAGCGGACCTGCCCGGTGTGCTCGGCAACTGCCACGCGTCCGGTACCGAGATCATCGCAAAGCTGGGCAACGAGCATGTCGCGACCGGCAAGCCTATTGTCTACACATCGGCGGATAGCGTCTTCCAGGTTGCCTGCCACGAGGAGGCATTCGGCCTGCAACGTCTTTACGATCTGTGTGACGTCGCTCGCGAACTCGTGGACGAATACAATATCGGGCGCATCATCGCGCGCCCGTTCGTCGGTGATGGCGCGGATAATTATGTGCGAACCGGAAATCGTCGCGACCTCACGACGCCGCCGCACGCACCCACGGTGCTGGACAAGCTGGTTGAGAGCGGCGGAGAAGTCTACAGCATCGGCAAGATCGCCGACATCTATGCGCACCAGGGCATCACGAAGAAGATAAAGGCGTCGGGCAACGCGGCGTTATTCGACGCCACCCTCGAAGCCATGGCCGATGCGCCGGATCGCTCGATCGTGTTCACGAACTTCGTTGACTTCGACATGCTCTACGGACATCGCCGCGACGTGCCGGGGTATGCAGCCGCGCTCGAATACTTCGATGAGCGCTTACCGGAGTTGATCAGCCGCATGCAGGACGACGATCTTCTGATCCTGTGCGCCGACCACGGCTGCGACCCGACCTGGCCGGGCAGTGATCACACGCGCGAGCATATTCCGGTGCTGGCTTATGGCGCGGGAATTAATGCCGGCTCCCTGGGGCGGCGTGACACGTTCGCCGATATCGGGCAATCCGTTGCAGCGCATCTTGGCCTGCCGCCCATGGATTACGGCACCAGTTTTGTCTAGGTTTTTCTGGTCGATTGTTTCCGGCACGTCCACAGATGACGTAAAAAACAGGGTCTGCGACGATATCTCACCAGGATGGAATTTATTGGATGGTGATCGGGTCTATTAAGTTAAGAAGTTTTGACTTATGTTAACAAGTGTTAGCTGCGTCACATTCTGTTCAGCCTGACCCTAGTAACCTGTGGCACGTACTAAAAGCCAATGAGCGGCTGCCAACGTCGGATCGGGTTGTGAATTGACTCACGCTGTTAAAGGACTTATCGAATTGAATCGGCATCACTGACCTGGAGGAACCACCAATGAGTATCTTCGGACAATACCAGTCCCGCTTTGAAGATACACAACAAGAAGAATACAGTCTCGAAGAATACCTGGACATCTGTAAGAAAGACCCATCCGCTTACGCTTCCGCCGCCGAGCGTCTCTTGCTCGCGATCGGGGAACCCGAACTTGTCGACACCGCCGATGACCCACGGCTGTCACGCATCTACTCCAACAAACTGATCAAACGCTATCCCGAGTTCGGTGATTTCTACGGGATGGAAGAATGTATCGAACAGATCGTTTCGTTCTTCAGGCATGCGGCACAGGGCCTCGAAGAGAAGAAACAGATTCTCTACCTGCTCGGCCCCGTCGGCGGCGGCAAGTCCTCGCTGGCCGAAAAGCTCAAGGAGCTGATGCAGAAGCAACCCATCTACGCGCTCAAGGGTTCGCCGATTCAGGAGTCGCCATTAGGCCTCTTCAACCCGAGCGAAGATGCGAAGATTCTCGAAGAAGAGTACGGGATTCCGCTGCGCTACGTGCAGGGCATCATGTCGCCGTGGGCGGCCAAGCGCATGCGCGAGTACAACGGCGATATTCGCCAGTTCCGCGTCGTCAAGCTGCATCCGTCCGTGCTCAACCAGGTCGCTGTTGCCAAGACCGAACCAGGCGATGAGAACAACCAGGACATCTCGGCGCTGGTCGGCAAGGTGGACATCCGCAAGCTCGAGGAATTCAAACAGAACGATCCGGACGCGTACTCGTTCTCGGGCGGCCTGTCGCATGCCAACCAGGGACTGCTCGAGTTCGTCGAGATGTTCAAAGCCCCGATCAAGGTACTGCATCCGCTGCTGACCGCATCACAGGAGATGAACTACAACGGCACCGAGGCAATCGGTTCGATTCCTTTTGAGGGCGTTGTTCTTGCGCACTCCAACGAGGCTGAATGGCAAACGTTCAAGAACAACAAGAATAACGAGGCCTTCATCGACCGCGTTTACATCGTCAAGGTGCCGTATTGCCTGCAGGTCACCGAAGAGGTGCAGATCTACGAGAAACTCCTCAGGAACAGCTCGCTCAGCGAAGCGCCCTGCGCGCCGGATACTCTGCGCATGCTGGCGCAGTTCTCGGTGTTGACGCGGCTAAAGGAGCACGAGAACTCGAGCGTCTACTCGAAACTCCGTGTTTATGACGGCGAGAATCTCAAGGATATCGACCCCAAAGCGAAGTCGATCCAGGAGTACCGCGATGCAGCGGGCGTCGACGAGGGCATGGATGGGCTGTCCACGCGTTTCGCCTTCAAGATCCTGTCCAAGGTTTTCAACTTCGATTCCGAGGAGACCGCGGCCAACCCGGTGCACCTGCTGTACGTGCTCGAGAAGCAGATCGAGCAGGAGCAGTTCCCCGAGGACATTCGCGACCGCTACGTCAACTTTCTGAAAGAGTACCTGACGCCGCGTTACATCGATTTCCTCGGTAAGGAAATCCAGACGGCGTATCTCGAGTCCTACTCGCAGTATGGCCAGAATATCTTCGACCGCTACATCACCTACGCGGACCTCTGGATCCAGGACCAGGATTACCGCAATCCGGAGACGGGCGAGATCCTGGACCATACGGCGCTCAACGACGAGCTCGAAAAGGTCGAGAAGGCGGCCGGCATCGGCAACCCGAAGGACTTCCGACACGAAGTCGTCAATTTCGTATTGCGTGCCAGGGCGTCCAATGCCGGAAACAACCCGAAGTGGACCAGCTACGAGAAATTGCGGCTCGTCATCGAGAAGACGATGTTCTCGAGCACCGAGGACCTGCTACCGGTCATCTCGTTCAACCCGCGTGCATCGGAAGAAGACCAGCAGAAGCACGAGGACTTCGTGCAGCGTCTCGTGGAATACGGTTATACCCAGAAGCAGGTAAGGCTCCTGTCCGAGTGGTTTCTGAGGGTGCGTAAGTCGCAGTGATCGGTCATGGCATTTCTCATCATCGATCGGCGGCAGCAGGGTAAACAAAAGAGCGCCGTTAATCGCCAGCGTTTCCTGAAGCGCTTCAAGAAGCACATCAAGGAAGCCGTCACGGATGCTGTGAACAAGCGCAGCATTACGGACATGGAGCGCGGTGAGGAGATATCGATTCCGAAAAAGGATATTTCCGAGCCGATATTCCACCACGGCAAGGGCGGCGAACAGCATCGCGTATTACCCGGCAACAAGGAATTCGTGCGCGGCGACCGTATCGACCGGCCGAAAGGTGGCAGCGGCGGCGGAGGTGGCGGAGAGGCGAGCAACCAGGGCGAGGGCATGGACGAGTTCGTCTTCGAGCTCAACCAGCAGGAGTTCCTCGATTTCATGTTCGAGGACCTCGAATTGCCGAATATGGTGAGCAAACAGCTCAAGGACTCCGATTCCTACAAGCTGGTCAAGGGTGGCTACCTCAAGGAAGGCATTCCGGCACGCCTGAACGTCGTGCAGTCGCTCAGAGGCGCCAAGGCGCGCCGTATTGCACTGGGCGGTGCCATTCGGCGCGAGATCAGGTCGCTCGAGGAGGAACTCGAGAACCTTGGCGAGATGGCGAGCGAGCGCCGTCTCGAGCTCGAACACGAGCTCGAACGAGCGCGGCGCCGGCTGAACCATATACCGTTCCTCGACGACTTCGATCTCAGGTACAACAACATGATTCAGCAACCGACGCCGACGACGAGCGCGGTCATGTTCTGCCTGATGGACGTTTCGGGTTCGATGACCCAGGACATCAAGGATCTCGCCAAGCGCTTCTTCGTGTTGCTGCACCTGTTCCTCAAGCGCCACTACGAGAAGACCGAGGTCGTGTTCATTCGCCATCACACCAAGGCCGATGAGGTCGACGAGGAAGAGTTTTTCTATTCGCGCGAGACCGGTGGCACGGTCGTTTCGAGCGCACTCGAACTCATGAAGACGATCGTGCAGGAGCGCTACCCAACCGACAGCTGGAACATTTATGCGGCACAGGCATCCGACGGTGAAAACTGGGCCGATGATTCGCCGAAATGCAGCGAATTGCTGACGAAGAGCTTGCTGCCGCTCGTTCAGTACTACGCCTATGTCGAGATCTCCTCGGGCAAGGAGCAGGAGCTCTGGCGCGCTTATGGTTCGATCACCGAGCAGTTCGCCGATCGCTTCGCCATGCGCAACGTCAAAGAGCCCGCCGATATCTTCCCCGTCTTCCGTGACCTGTTCGAGAGGAAACCGGCGTGAGCAAGCTGATCGCGGAGGGATCGGAGTGGACGTTCCAGGCATTAGAAGACTTCGATCGCGAGATAGGTCGGATCGCGTCTGAGAAATACCGTCTCGATACCTACCCCAACCAGATCGAGATTATCTCGTCCGAACAGATGATGGACGCCTACTCGTCGACCGGCATGCCGATCGGCTACCACCACTGGTCTTACGGCAAGCAGTTCCTGAGCACCGAGCAGCGTTATCGCAAGGGTCACATCGGTCTCGCCTATGAACTCGTGATCAACTCGGACCCCTGCATCTCTTACCTGATGGAGGAGAACAGCCTGACACTGCAGGCGCTCGTGATTGCGCACGCCTGTTTCGGCCATAATTCGTTTTTCAAGGGCAACTACCTGTTTCGCGAATGGACCGATGCGAGTGCCATCGTCAACTACCTGTTGTTTGCCCGTAATTTCATTAGCGAGTGCGAGGAACGTCACGGGGTTGACGCCGTCGAAGCGCTGCTGGACTCATGCCATGCCCTGATGAACCTGGGCGTCGATCGTTTCCGGCGGCCGCGACCAATATCGCCGGAGACGGAGAAGCAACGCCAGAAGGAACGCGAAGATCACCTGCAACGACAGGTCAACGACCTGTGGCGTACGATCCCGAAGAGTGAACGGGAACAGGAGGAGGACTTCCCGCGCTTCCCGTCGGAGCCGCAGGAAAACCTGCTTTACTTCATCGAGAAGAACGCGCCACTGCTCGAGCCCTGGGAGCGGGAGATCGTCCGCATCGTCCGCAAGATCGCTGTGTACTACTATCCGCAGCGGCAAACCAAGGTCATGAACGAGGGCTGGGCGACATTCTGGCACTACAATCTCATGAACGATCTTTACGACGAAGGGCTGATTACCGAAGGTACGATCCTGGAATTCCTGCAGTCGCACACGAACGTCGTCTACCAGCCGGACTTTGATTCGCCGTTCTATTCAGGCATCAATCCATACACGTTGGGCTTCGCGATCTTCCAGGACATCCGCCGCGTGTGCGAGAATCCGACCGAGGAAGACAAGCGCTTCTCTCCCGAATATGCTGGCGCCGACTGGCTCGATACCGTCCATCACGCGATGGCCAACTACAAGGATGAAAGCTTCATCCTGCAGTACCTCACGCCCAAGGTCATTCGCGACCTGAAACTCTTCGCCATCATGGACGACGAAGCCGACAGTGCGATCAGCGTCACGGCGATCCATGACGACTATGGGTATCGCAAACTTCGTGAGGAGCTGGCAGACCAGTACAACCTGAGCCAGCAGGAGCCCGACATACAGATCTGGGAGGTGGCGCTCCGTGGCGATCGTTCGATGTTGTTGCGGCACAATCAGCGCGACAGTATTCCGCTCGACGATGACGCTGCCAAGGAAACGCTGAAACACATGCATCACCTGTGGCGATTCGACGTGCACCTCGAGTCGCTGCGCGAGGACAAATTGCATCGCGTCTATCATTGCACCGACGAGAAAGTCTGGGTCGACGCCGAGAAGGGCGGTCAACCCGAAAAATCCCCCTAGCGCGACCTCAGTCGTGCCTGACGAACGCCGGCGTCAGTACCTCGTTCTCCGGGGTACGTTGCAGGCTTTCTGACGCTGCCGCGTCGAACTTGCGCATGCGCCAGTTATCGAGCCAGGTGATAACCGATTCCAGCTGCTCCACGTCGTTCCTGACGAGGTATTCAGGCATCTCGCAAATACCGATGCCATGAGCGGCCGCGTGCACGAAGATCTGGCTGTCGCGTAGCTGCGCAATAATCGGAATCTCGAGGCTCGTCAGGAAACGCATGAGCATCCGGAAACTGATCGTGTTCTTGCGCGTGCGGTTGGCCACGATCGCGAGATTGCGGTTGCGCCTGTCGAACTGCGCCACGAGCAGCAGGTTCGCGATGAACCTCGCGGCCGAGTAGATATCGATCTCGGACGGCGTGATCGGGATCAGTATGCTGTCTGCGTCGTAGGTCTGGTAATAGAGCTGGTTGTCGGGAATCGCGGCAGGCAGATCGACGATCATCTGCCGGGAGCCGGGCCAGGCATGCAGCTCGGTGCCCTTGCCGCTTTCGGTGCAATGTTCGTGAGCGGCAACGCCGTAGATCTTTGGCCGCTGCATCGAGCGATTATCGAGCCAGCGCATGCTGTAGCCCAGGGGATCGCAGTCGACAAGGGTCGGTGGCGGGCCGCGTCTGGCGAAGTAACTGGCAAGATTCGTGGCGAGCGTGGTCTTACCCGAGCCGCCTTTCGGGTTGAGTATGACAATCTTGTGGAGATTGTCTCGGTTCGTTGTGTGCTCCATGGTACCTGGCCGGTTGCCCCTCCTGTTCAGTAGTGCTGAATGGTGTGACAAACCGCCCGAGCGGTATTCGAGTCCCTTCCACGCCCAAGCGGGGTAACGCGAATTGCGACAATAGTACGCGAATCGGACCGTTGGTGACGGATTCATTACCAAAGGTACAGAAAAGGGACAGTATGTGAGCCTTTCAGACCATTTATGGTAATTACGGGGGACAGTGACCCTAATTCCAGACGGAATTAGGGTCACTGTCCCCTATTTGTTTTTCCAGGAGTCGGGAACCCGGATGGCAATGACCTCACCCTCGGCCGTCTGGATATCACCCGAGTAGACACGGGTTCGGACGAGCGTCTTCTTCTCTCCATACTCCTCGATCGTGGACCGTAACTCGATCTCAGCGTCGATGGGTGTAGGC
>Ga0265303_10000038_pt1 | contig 50628 bp, 48 predicted proteins | sample Helome_2_FD_192494 | JGI IMG/M metagenome (GOLD analysis project Ga0265303, IMG submission 192494) | Marine sediment microbial communities from subtidal zone of North Sea - Hel_20160317 (Illumina Assembly) | ecosystem: Environmental > Aquatic > Marine > Subtidal zone > Sediment ... | reverse complement strand
CAGCAGCGCGTGGGCCTGGCCGGCGCAGCCCGGAATATGCTCGAGTATTCGCTGCGGTCCCATCGCTGAACCTTCGAAGGCCTTGCTGTACAGGGTCAGCACCGGTCGGGTCCACTGGCCCAGCAGTTCCCACGCGGCGGTGTTGGCCGGCGATGCGGGGTCGTCGGCGGAGATGGGCAGAATCATTGGGAAGCGTCGTGGTCCGGTCTTGTAGCTTTCGTCCGGGTACGGTGCGTCGAAGGCCGCGATGGTTTCGGGTGACAGTTCGCGCCAGGTGCCTTCGTTCACCATTTCGCCCTGCGGGAAATGCGGTTTCGCGAACTGTTCTTCGCGCCACTGCAGGAACCATTGCTTACCCGGCGATTCGCCGTGGGGCAGGCTCGTATTGCTCAGGGCCAGGCGCGAGAAAATATCCGGCCGTTCCGCGGCGATGCGCAGGCCGAAAAACCCGCCCCAGTCGAACAGGTAGCCGGTGACGTTGCGCAGTTCCAGGGCGTCGAGAAAGGCAGTGTTCCAGTCGATATGGCGCTGGAAGGTGTAATCGGCCGTGTCCGGCAGCTTGTCGGACCTGCCGAAGCCGATGTAGTCGGGCGCAATCACCCGGTGTCCGGCCGCCGTCAGCGGCGGGATCATGTGCCGGTAGATGTAAGACCAGCAACCCTGGGTGGCGAGCAGCAGCACCGGTGGCCCGCTGGGCGGCCCTTCATCCAGGTAGTGCATGCGCAGGCTGCCAAATACCGGATCCGGCAGTTCCACGTAATTGGGTTGGTACGGAAACTCGGGCAGCCTGGCAAAGCGCGAGTCCGGCGTGCGCAATGCCTGTCTGTTCACGGTGCGTAGTCCGGCAGTGGCGGCAGCGATTCGAGATAGGCCCCGATGGCCGCGCGATCTTCCGGCGTCAGCTGGCTGGTGTTGTCGTCGATCACGGCCGCCATGCTGCCGCCGGCGAAGTCAGCGTCGGGCATCATGCCCAGCTCCAGGAACAGGGCCAGGTCGTCTGCCGACCAGCGCCCGATGCCGTCGTCGCGGTTTGGTGTGATGTTGGGCACGGTCTTGCCGTCGGCACCGATGCCGCCCGCCATTTCCTGGTCGGCGAGGGTTGCGCCGAATCGGCCTCGGGGTGAGTGGCATTCGCCGCAGTGGCCCAGATGGCGGACCAGGTAAGCGCCGCGGTTCCAGGTGGCGTCCCGGTCGCCATCTGCTGTAAAGCGCTCGCTATCGAAAAACAGCAGCTGCCAGGCGGCGGCGGCAAGCCGCGTGTCGAGGTACCACGGCAATTCGTGCTCGGTGTTTTCCCTGCGCGTGGGCTCCAGGCTGAACAGATAGGCCTTGATGGCCAGCAGGTCTTCTTTGCTGATCCCCGTATAAGCGGGGAATGGGAACGCTGGAAAGTAGTACCGACCGCCCGGCCCGACCCCTTCCCAGAAGGCGTTCAGAAATTCTTCATCCGTCCAGGCGCCGATCCCGGTGGCTTTATCCGGCGTGATGTTTGGCGCATAGAACGTGCCGAAGGAGGTTTCCAGCGCGTGGCCGCCGGCCAGCGGCACCGCGTCTTCACCCTTCGCCGTGTGGCAGCTGATGCAGCCACCGGCACGCACCAGGTACTCGCCGCGAACGACCGCTGCATCGCGGGCTGCGTGGGAGTCGGCCCAGGCTTCGGTGGCGAGGCCGGGCAGGACCAGCGCGAGCATGATTGCAGGCAGCAGTTGCCTTGCGCATCGGCCAGGGCTGCGATTAAGCCCCGCAAAAAAAATTGTGTCTGACGCCACCCGGTTGCCCACCATTTTCCATTTGGCAAAAACGGACCAGGCGGCAAGCATAGCAACGCCGGGCGGGCTGGTGTCCGGGCTATTCGGTTCGGCAGCTCCAGGTAGACGCGTCGCAACGGATCTGCGCATTGTCGCCCTGGGATTTCTTGTCGTCCGCCCGGGTCGTGATCATGGTGTTGCCGCCGTCCAGGCTTACGCTGATGTGGCCGCCGCGGCGAAAGTCATCACAGCTGCCGTCCATCTTGTAGCGCCAGGTGCCGATGCGCAGCGCATTCACCCGCGTGTTGCCGTCCTCACAGGTTTCCAGTTCCGTCGTCACATCGAGTTCCGTGGCCCGGCCGCGTCGGTCATAGACCGGACCAAAGGACTTGCCCCGCTCGCGGCGGCCCACGCCACCGTAGACCGTCATGGTCAGCTCCGACAGGCCGGGTTCCACGCCCTGTTCCTGATCCTGTTGCTGTTGATTGCCGCGCAGGGAAACGCCCCAGGAGTTGTTCTGCGGTTGCGCGGACTGCTCTGCCTGGCCGGCGTTGCCCGAAGAGCCGAGCTGGACGTTGATCTTCGAGCGCTCTTGCGCATGTTCCGATGCCACCGTGGGGTGCGTCGCGCTCAGCGTGACCAGGAGTGCCGCGGCCAGGTATCCGTATTGCATCGCTCAGATTCTCCGGTGATTCGGGGGTTGCTGTCAGGGCCTCGCAGCAGCGGAGTTCCCCGCGGCGCGCACGGTGAAAGCTAGCACCGCGCGCTGCGTTGCCGCCTGACGCACGTCACGTTCCTTTATGGGCGCACGGTGGGGCCGGTCAATCACGTTGGTTGGCCATCGCTGGTGATGTCGAGGCCTGCGAAAGGACATCGTCAATGGCCTGCACGTAGGCGCGGATCAGCGGTTCGTTGTAGCGGCCTACCGGGACCCCGTTGTAGATCAAGTGGGTGCCATCATGGACCACCTCGCGGGTGAAAGGCACGCTCCAGTCGGGATAGTCGATGGTGTCGTACAGGTTGTAATCAGGGAAACCTTCGAAGTTCGCCATCGCGTGGTAGTACAAGGTGTCGGTGTTCTCGGCGAAGAACTCGATGGGTACATTGATCACGTAGTCATAGCCGTCGTTGACCCCGTCCCAGAAAGCATCATTGGTTGACAGGTACTTGCCGTCGGGATCGTTGTGCGAATCGGCGAAATGGTCCTGGCTCAGCACTACCTCCGTGCGGCCGAAGGCATAGCTCTCAAGCTTTGCCTGCAAGGCTGCCTGCGTTCTCGCGATATAGTCCGGGGACAATTCCAGCCAGGCTTCGTGCGGCACACGGTCCCAGGGCATGCCGTGGATGGACATTGCCACCTTCACATCGGCCCCGGCCGGCAGCGCGTCCAGCCGGTCGCTCAACATGTTGACCCACGGCTCGCTGGTCGGTGCAAAGTCACCGAGCTGGCGTGTCATGATGACCTTGATTTCCTTGCCGTTCGCTGCTTCCCACTCGTGGATGTAATGCATCGCGTGTTTGAAGCCGCCATTGAATTCCTCGTGGTGGGAATACACCGGCGCGGGCGCTGACAGGATCACGGTGTCGACGCCCTCGTCCAGCAGGCTGTACATGGCTTCACGCGCCAGGCCGAAATCTTCTGCCGTGACCCAGCGGTAGGGGACCTCGCCGTAGCGCGCGCGGATTTCAGCCATCGCCGCGGTCACGATGATCCGCATGCCGTGCACGTGCGGCACCGTGCCCTGCACCGAGGCCTTGCCGGGCATGTAGTAATAATGGCGCGCCTTATTGACCAGCTTCGCTGACACTGTCGGCATGCCGCTGCCGCGGGTGTCGAGTAAGAAGTAGCTGTGATCCAGATGCAGGCTTTCGCTGGGCGGCACCCAGGTCAGTTGCCCCATGCGCCACTTCGTAATGTAGCGCACGCCGTCGAGATCCGTGTCCCTGCCGTTGGGGTCCACAAGTCGCGTCGGCTGGAACTCCTCAAATTCGTAATAGCGCTCCGGGTCCAGCAGCACCACGCCCCGGTCGGCGGCAGCCAGCTTGTTGATGGGCCAGGGGATGTATTGCAGCACTTTTTGGGCAAGGGTGTACCAGATCGTGGGATCCATCTCTTCGGGTAGCAGCAGGTGCGTGATGAAAACACCTACCCTTCCCTCTGGCACTGTGTCCTGTTGCTGGTAGTAGGTGTAGTAGTTGGGCTCCTTGAGCTGGGGCGGCGTGCGATTCATGTAGCGAAACACGCCGTAGCCGCCCACCGCGCAAAACAGCGCCAGAACCCCGGTCCACAGCAACAGTTTCTTGATGATACGCATGGGTCCAGGCTCAGGGTGCGGCGTCGCTCAGGGCCGCGGCCGCCGGAACCTGGTCCAGCCATGCGCGCACGTCCACCGCAATCTCCTCCCCCGCCTCCTGCACGGCCATGTGCCCGACGCCCGGGTAGATGATCAGTTCCAGCGAGGCCACGCCGGTGAGCATCTCCTCCAGTTCGTAGGCCTGTTCCACCTTGGCCTGGGGATTGGCTTCGCCCCACAGCAGCAGCGTCGGTGCCTGCACCTGGGCGGCCACGCCGTGGAGATCGCCGGACTTGTATTGCGACAGGCGCTGCAGCTGCGCGGCCCGCTGGCCTTCCCGCAACCACATGTCATGCCAGCGATCGATGACCTCGTCGGTGAGTTTGTCTTTGTCGCCGTAGGCCGAGCTCAGCATGTACTTCGGCAACGCCCGCGGCAGGATGTATTCCAGTACACGCGCCTGTTTAGGTACATCGCCGCGACTTCGCCGTTCCCTTCCTTCCAGTGCGCCGGGGCTCAGCAGGATCAGTCCCTTCACGCGTTCCGGGTTGCGCGCCGCATAGTGGATCGACACCGTACCGCCCAGCGATGTGCCACCAATTATGAGTTCTTCAAGGCCCAGCGCGTCGACAAAACGCTCGGTGAGCGCCACGGTGCGCGCCAGCGTGTAGTCGCCCGACGGATCCGGACCGGTCAGGCCATGGCTGGTCATATCGAAACAGATGACCCGGTAGTTGTCTTTCAGGGCATCGACCCACGGGTCCCACCCGATCAGGCTCGCAAAATTGGCGTGTATCAGCACCACAGGTGGGCCGCTGCCCTCGTCGCGGTAGTGAATGCGCACACCGTCGATGTTGAGGAAGCGCGAGGCCGGGCCCATGTACGTCGCTTCCAGCTCCTGGGCGGGGATATCTCGGTACACCCACATGGCCGCCAGCACGCTCAATACGTAGAGCCCCAGCAGGGTGATGCCGATCAGGCTCAGCACTCTCAGCACTTTCAAAGCCGCTTCCTCGCCTCCGGATTGATGCCTAGAATAAACAAAAAAATAGCCAAAACAACGCCTTAAACTTGGGCTGCCAGATGGTGGAATGATCATCCGATTGCCTCTCGGGAGCGAAATTACTGCAGTATCAGGGGCTCAGGGATCTATGAAGCAACTCAAGACGTTCATTTCACGCTTACGGCCGGGGCCGATCACGGTTCTGATCGGCGCCTTCGTCGTGGCCGTGGCGCTGATCATGAGTCGACCGCAGCGCCCGAACATCGCTATCCCCGAAAAGGCTTGGAGTGTCGATGTCATTCCGGCCGTGCCGGCGGCGATTCGCCCGACACTGGAACTCTATGCGCGAATCGAGTCGCCGCAGGACTCGCGTCTCAGCGCTGCCATCCAGGCCGACATCCTGGAAGTGCTGGTGCAGGATGGCGATACAGTGGAGGCAGGCCAGGAGCTGGTGGTGCTCGACGAGCGGGACGCTCGCTTCGAACTGTTGCAGCGCGACGCTGACGTTCAGGAAATCGGGGCGCAGATAAATCTCGAGGACACGCGGCTGCGGCGGAACAAAGAGTCTTTGTTCAAAGAGGACGAACTTCTGCAGTTTTCGGCCAGCAACGCCGAGCGCGCAGCCAGCCTGTATAAGGACAACCTGGTATCTCTGTCGAACGTGGACGACACGGCAGAAGAGCTCAAGCGCCAGGAGCTGGCCGTCACATCCAGGCAGCTGGTGATCGAAGAGAGTGAGATCCGCAAGCAGCAGTTGACCGCCCAGCTGCAGCGCGCGAAGGCATTGCGCGACAAGGCTCAACTTGCCCTCGACCGGACCCGCATCGTGGCGCCCTTCGCGGGCGTCATTTCCCAGGTGGATGCGTCTGTCGGCGACCGGGTGCGGGTCGGCGACGAGCTGATGCGACTCCACAACCCCGAGCTGGTGGAGTTGCGGACCCAGGTGCCGACGCGCTTTGCCAGCAGGGTTCGTGATGCCCTCGATGCCGGGATAGATATCGAAGGCGAGGCGGAAATTTCCGGCCGGCCCAATGATGCAAAGTTGACCCGCTTGTCCGGCCAGACCCGCGAGGGTTCCGGCAGTGTCGACGCCTACCTGGTCTTTGCCGAAGCGCCGCAGGATGCGCCGCTGGGGACCACGGTGCGCGTGCTGTTGTCGTTGCCCGCCGTGGAGTCAGTCATCGCAGTGCCCGCAGAATCGGTGTATGGCAGGAATCGTATCTACAAGGTCGTCGGCGACCGCATGGCCGCGGTCGATGTCGAACGGCTCGGCGAGCGGTTGAGTGAAGGCGGTCGTAGTGAGGTCCTGATTCGCAGCAACGACCTGGGCTCGGAAGACCGGATCATTACAACCAAGATTTCGTCTGCGACCAATGGGCTGCTCGTGAAGCTGCGCGACGGCGATGCGGTGCTGGCGGCCGGCGAAAGCCGCCCGGTGAACTAGGCCATGCGTCCCGGACTGATCAGCGTGTTCGTTCGCCACCCGGTGGCGCCCAATCTCGCCATGGCCGTAATGATCCTGGCCGGCGTCTGGGCCCTGGGCCAGCTCACCCGGCAACTGCTGCCGGGGTTTGAGCTCAGCATCGTCAACGTCCAGGTAGTGTGGCAGGGCGCTTCTGCCGAAGACGTGCAGCTGGCCGTCACGCAGCCGCTGGAGGATGAACTGCGGGGCCTCGACCTGCTGGAAGGGATCCGCTCTACGTCTCGGGAAGGGCTGGGGCAGGTGACCCTGGAGTACGGCGAAGACGTGGACATGGGCCGCGTGCTCGACCAGGTTAAAGAGCGGGTCGCGCAGGTACGCAACCTGCCAGCCAACGCCGAGACCCCGCAAGTAACCCTGGTGCCGCGCAACGAGCCGGTGGCAAAGCTGGTGGTCACAGGCCCGGAGCTGTCTGTCTTACGCCCCCTGGTGCGCGGATTCGAGCGCGACCTGCGCGGTTTGGGTCTGGCCAAAATCGACGTCACGGGTGTGCCGGAAGAAGAGATCGCAATCAAGCTGTCCGGCGAGCGGCTTAACGAATTGCGGCTGTCGTTGCAGGAAATCGGTCAACGGGTGCGCGAGTCCAGCAGCGACGTGCCAGCCGGCTCCGTGGGCCGCGCCGAGTCGGCGCGCCAGCTGCGCAGCATGGACCAGGCACGCAGCGTGGCAGACTTCGAAGATTTGCCGGTGGCGGCCGACGCCGACGGCCGTTTGCTCACGGTTCGCGACATTGCCGACGTCGAGCGACGGGCCCGCACCGATCAGCCGTTGCTGTTCGTTAACGGCAGTCCGGCCGTCGAACTGGCGGTGCAGCGCGCAGAGAGCCAGGACGCCATAGACGTGGCCGGCGTGCTCATGAACTGGTTGGAGAAGACCCGGCCGGGCCTGCCCGCGAACGTGGAACTGCTCGTCTACGATGAACCGTGGCGCCTGGTGCAAGACCGTATCGATCTGATGGTGGAAAACTCCGTCGGCGGGCTGGTGCTGGTGGTCATCGCGCTGTTCATCTTCCTGAACGGCCGCGTCGCATTCTGGGTAGCCGTGGGCATACCGGTGGCAGTCATGGCCGGGCTGATGGCGCTGTACCTGTTTGGCGGCAGCCTGAACATGATAAGCCTGTTCGCGATGGTGATGGCCCTTGGCATCGTGGTCGACGACGCAATTGTGGTTGGCGAAGATGCGGTGACGCGTTATCAGGCCGGCGCGAAACCCCTGGACGCGGCGGAGCAGTCGGCCTATCGGATGTTTGGCCCGGTGATGGCCGCTTCGCTCACCACTGTCGCTGCCTTCGTGCCGCTGATGACTTTGGGTGGTCCCGGAGGCGCGATCCTGTTTGCAATACCGCTGATCATGATCTGCGTGGTGTTGGCATCCCTGGTCGAGTGTTTTCTCGTGTTACCAGGGCACCTGCGCCATTCCCTGGAGAGCTCGTCGCGCCATGCGCCGTCGCGCCTGCGGCTGAAGATCGACACGGCCTACGAAAACTTTCGTTGCGGCGTATTTCGTGAATGGGTCACGAGAGCGGTGCGGGACCGTTCCACCACGATGGCGGTGGCCATTGGTTGTCTGGTCGTCGCACTGGGCCTGCTGATTGGCGGGCGCATCGAGTTCACCCTGTTTCCTCAGCCCGACGGCGATAAGGTCCAGGCGATCATCCGCTTCACGGCCGGCACACCCGATGCCCGCGTGAAAGACTTCGTGGAAGATGCGCGGGCAGCACTGCGCCAGATGGAAGCCAACTCGGGTGAAAAACTGGTCGATCTCGAAATCACGAAACTTGGCATGGATCTGCGCGGCACCCAGGCATCGAATGTCGCCACGATGACGGTGCAGTTCGTGCCGGGCAGCGAGCGGTCGATGAGCAACGCGGAGATCATTCGCACCTGGCGGCGGGCCGTGCCCGTGCCCGGCGGGCTCGAGTCGTTCTTCATTCTTAATACCACCGGCGGACCGCACGGTGTCGATATAGAACTGGACATTGCCGGCACGGATGCCGAGGCCATGAAAAATGCGGCAGTGGACGTGGCGCAGGCGCTGAGCGGCATTACCGGCGTCAGCGGCGTGGCCGACGACATGGCCTGGGGCAAGGAGCAGCTGATATTCGAGCTCTCGCCAAACGGCGAAGCGGTAGGGTTGACGGGCGAAGCGTTGGGCGCGCAGTTGCGCGCTGCCTTCGAAGGTGAGCTGGTACAAATTTTCCAGGATCGTGGCGAAGAGGTGGAAGTTCGCGTATTGCTGACTGACCAGGAGCGTAACGCGCTGAGTGCGCTGGAAACCCTGCCGGTGGTACTCGCGAACGGCGACACCGTGCCCCTTAGTGACGTGGCCCGGTTGAGCTATCAGCGCGGTTTCGAAACGCTGAAACGCAGCGGCGGCGACCTGGCCGTGCAGGTCACCGCCGACGTAGACGAGAAGCTGAACAACAACAATGCGGTTCGCGCAATCCTCGCGTCCGAAGTTCTGCCGGAAATTATGGCCCGCGACGGCATCAGTTCCTTCTCTTTCGGCGGCGACGCGGAAAGTCAGGGTGAGACCCTGGGCGACGTTGGCACGGCATTGCCTCTTGCCTTAATCCTGATTTACATCATCCTGGCCTGGGTTTTCGAGTCTTATCTCTGGCCCCTGGCCGTGCTGGCGGTGATTCCGTTTGGATTGGTGGGTGCACTGTTTGGCCACTGGCTTCTGAGTGTGGATTTGACCCTGATGTCGGTCTTCGGGCTGTTCGGCCTGATCGGCATTGTGATTAACGACTCCATCATTCTCGTCAGCGTGTTCCGCGAACTGACTGCACAGGGCATGAGTGTGGAGAAAGCCGCCGCGGAAGCTGCAGTGCGCCGCAGCCGCGCGGTGATTCTGACCTCCATCACTACCGTGTTCGGCGTGCTGCCGTTACTGCTGGAAACCGACCTGCAGGCACAGTTCCTGCGACCGCTGGTCACTTCCCTGGCTTTCGGCCTGATGTTTGGCACCTTCATCGTGCTCTTCGTGTTGCCGGCGATTCTCGCCAGCCTGCAGAGCCAGAAGGGACGGATTGACAGTGTCATTCGCCTGTTCCTGAAACCGGCCCCGGTTGAAGGTCCCGATCGGCTGCTCTAGCAGGGCCGCTCAGGGCCGGTGCTATGCTCGTTGCAGGCTCACTGCAGCGACCTCCCGCAATGTCACAGGAAAAACCCAAGCCCTGGATGGAGGGCATGATACCCACGCTGAATATGCGTGGCTTCATGTCCGAGACCATGGAGCGTTTTTCCATGGCCTTCATCGATTACGCCGCCATCTGCGGCCATGAAGTCCTCGATATGGGATGTGCCTATGGCGTAGCCACCCGTGAAGTGCTGGAGCGCGGCGGTACGGTTACGGCCTGCGATATGGAAGCAGGCCATGTAGACATCCTGGCAAGGGAAATGCCCGAAGAGTTCCGCGGCCGCCTGCGCACCACGGTGGGGGAACTCCCGGGTGCCGATTTCCCCGAAGGGGCTTTCGGCGCCATCCTGTGCTCGCGCGTCATTCACTTCCTGACGGGTGAAGAGATCCGTATCGCGCTGGAAAAAATGTACCGGTGGCTAAAACCCGGCGGACGTTTATTCCTGGTTGCCGATACGCCCTACACTGGCTTCTGGTTCAGCACCGCGCCCGACTACGAACGCCGCAAGGCCGCAGGCGAAGAGTGGCCAGGTTTTATCGACAACATCGCGCCGCTGTTGAACCGCGACGCCCCCCCGCCCGGCATGCTCGCCTACCTCAATCCGCTGGACCCGGACATCCTGCGCCGCGAATGCGAACGCGCCGGCTTCGCCATCGAAGACGCTGCCTTCACCGGCCGCGGCGGTGAGCCCGACGGCAACCAGCACGCCGGCGTCATCGCTGTTCGTCGCTAGACATAGCCAGACGCTACCGGTCTTTCAGCCTGACTGGTGCCGAGCGTAGCCTTACCGCTTGTCTCCGTCGGGCAGGCCTCCCTCCCAACTCGCAGCAGTGTCACTGCCCCCATCGGGGGGGCGGCCAGGGCAACTTCGCCAGACGTCAGACAGATGAGTGAGGCCGTGAACCCCCAGGACTGCCTGTGAGCCGTCCGTGGCGAAGGAATATGTCGGCGTCCATCGTCTATCCATAGGGAACGGATTCATCCGCTCCTGATTGACAGATGAGCAGAACCCGACGAGTGACCGATGCAACCCGGTTCATGAGGAATAGGCAAATGAACAACTTTTCCAGATCGCGCGGCGCAGAAATTTCCTGGTTCCTGGTGGTTTCATTGTGGGCAGCCGCACCGCCTGTAGCGACTGCGACCGAGCATTGCGGAGATAACGGCGAATGCAAAGTGCTGGCCGACGTCATCGACCGGACTGTCCATGAAGTTGCCTCCACACTGGAAGGTCGGCAGAAACATTTTCGGGACCATCCGGAGGAACTCTATGTTGTGATCGACGAGATCCTGTTGCCGAGTTTCGACATCCGTTACGCCGGCTATAAGGTGATGGGGGCGGCGAACTGGAAAGTGGCCACAAAGGAGCAGCGCCAGGGCTTTGTGAATGCCTTCTACCAGTTCATGCTGCGAAACTACGCCACCGGACTCCTGCGCGTGGACCTCAATTCAGTGGAGATCCTGCCCGATCTCAGGGCAAACGAACGCTTTGCTGCGGTCGAAACCACCGTCGTGGAGGATTCCGGGCAGCTGATTCCCGTCGACTATCACTTGCGCAAGTCAGAGAAGGCCGGCTGGCGCGTCTACGACGTGCGGATAGAGGGCGTCTCCTACGTCGATACCTACGGCAATCAGTTTGCTGCGGAGATCGATACGCTCGGGCTGGATGCCGTCATCGCCAGGATGCGGGCTGAAATCGCAAGCGGCGGCGCTGCAGGATCGTAGATGGCTGGGCTGGCTGAAAAGCAGAACCATCTGAACTGAATTGCAGGGGAGAATGACCCGGCCGCGTGCCGGGTTTGTCTTGTCTGGCTGGCGCGGCGCCCCTGGTGCAAGCACTGTGAGAACGCTGCCGGGACGGCTCCTGAACCGTAGAATGGCGCAACTGCGTCGAAGGGCCGCCACCGACGACCCGAAGCAGCCGTTCGGAAGGCTGCCAGAATATCCCCTCCGATGACGAATTATGCGACAGTTTAGTCGTCGAAATGGTAGTTAGGCCGCTTGAGTTATGGAACAGAACAAAACCATCATCCGGCAGTTCATCGATGAGACGCTGAACCAGGGCGACATCGAGGCGGCGGAGAAGTTCGTCGCCAGGGACGTTGTCGAGCAGGTGCCGTTCCCGGGACAGGGACCGGGAATCGAGGGCGTGAAGGACGTGCTAGGTGGTATGCGGGCGGCGTTTCCAGACTTGCACTGGACGGTCGAGGAGCAGATCGCCGAGGGGGACAAGGTGGTCAGCCGGTTCGAGTGGACAGGTACCCACCGCGGCCAATTTCTCGGCGTGGAGCCCACCGGTCGGTCGGTGCAGGTGTGGGGAATTGTCATCGACCGGCTACAGGACGGGAAGATCAAGGACACGCGCATTCTGATGGACGCGCTGAGTCTGATGTTGCAACTTGGTGCAATCCCGCTTTCGCCGGGCGAGCCTGGAAGCGCGGCATAGCTTATCGCTGAAGTCAGGTTGAAAAAACTGCCCCGCAGTTGGTGCCTGCTTCGCCTATCAACTGGTGGGTGATCTGGCGTCCGCTCCTGGGTTCGCAGGGACCTGCGACAGGTTTCCCAGGCACGGGAAGAGGGCGGGGCAATCGCCTTCGGCTGCGGTCTCCGCAGCCGCTGGGGGCAGCACTCGATCCAAATGAGTTATTGACGCCGCATCGCCGAGCCTCCATCATAGCGACACCTTGTCGCCAAAATCAGAATCATCATGTTCATCGCCCTGAGAGACCTCGCGTTTGCCAAAGGCCGCTTCGCCCTGATGGCCCTGGTCATTGCGCTGATCGCCTTCCTGATGACTTTCCTGACGGGCCTGGCCGCCGGCCTGATCAAGAATAATATTTCCGGCCTGATGGAACTCGACGTCACCCACATGTCCTTTGAAATGGACGACAAGCCCACCTACCGCAACACGATGATCGAGCGTGAGCAGTGGGAAGAGTGGGCGGCACAGCCGGGCGTGAAGACACTCGAGCCGATGGGGCACACCGTGTTTACCGCGCGCACCCAGCGTGACGATCCGCTGGAGCTGGTGCTGTGGGGTTTGACCCCGGGGTCATTGATCGAACCAGAAGTCTTAGACGGCACCCAGTTAGGCGCTGTGAGCAACGGTGTCATCGTCTCCAGGCTCCTCGTGGAGCGCGACGGCGTGCAGATGGGCGACACGATCACGCTGGACCGCGTATTGACCGAACTCGTGGTCGTCGGCATTGCAGAAGAGCGGAACATCGGCCACATCCCGATCATCTACGCACCGCTGGCCAAGTGGCAGGAAGCCACCTACGGGCCGCCGGGCGGCCCGCCGCCGGGCGAGCAGCTGCCGGACGTGGTGTTCGACTTCGTGAGCATCCTCGCGCTGCAGCTGGAAGACAAGGTCACGCCTGAACAGATCGCGGCCATCGACGATGAAATTGGCACCAGTACCCTCGACCGGGGGGCTTTCTATGCTGCCTCCACCGGCTACATCGAGGAGGTTCGCACGGTGCAGATCATCCAGATCTTCCTGTTCGTGATTTCCGCCGTGGTCATTGGCGCGTTCTTCAGCATCTGGACGATCCAGCGCACCAAGGAGATCGGGCTGGTCAAAGCGCTGGGTGCTTCGAACGGTTACCTGTTGCGTGACGCCCTCGGCCAGGCCTTGATACTGATGGCCATCGGCGTGTTCCTCGGGCTGTCGCTGGGGCTCTGGTCCGGGCAGGCTTTCATGGAGTCCGGTCGGCCCTTCATGTTCGAGAGCGACAAGATCATGCAGGCCATGACGCTGCTGGTAACGGCCGGATTACTCGGCGGCGCGCTGTCGATCCGCCGCATTACTGGCGTGGACCCGATCATCGCGCTGGGGCAGGAACAATGACACTAAAAGCCGAAAACGTATCGCTGTTGCTCGGTGACGGCGATGAGCAGATCAAGGCCCTGGACGACGTATCCGTCGAGATTGCAGCCAGTGAACTGGTGGTGGTGCTGGGACCCAGCGGGGCGGGCAAGTCGAGCCTGCTGGCTGTGTGCGGCGGATTGCGCACACCTACGAGCGGCAAAGTCTGGATCGACAACACGGACATTACGAGCCTGACACCGGCAGCGCTGACGCAGCTGCGCCGCAGGCACATTGGTTTTGTCTTTCAACAGTCGAACCTGGTGCCGTCGCTGTCGGCGATGGACCAGTTGCTGTTGCTGGTGCACATGCAGGGCAGAAAACCCCGCGCAGAGGACCGGAGCAGGGCGCTGGGGCTGCTGGAAGAAGTGGGCATGGCGGAAAAGAAAGACCGGCGCGGCAACCAGTTGTCGGGTGGCGAACGCCAGCGCGTGGGTATCGCCCGGGCCTTCATGACAAGCCCGTCGCTGCTGCTGGTGGACGAGCCCACGTCCATGCTGGATACCCAGCGCGGCCACGCCATCGTCGAGCTGCTGCGGCGCGCCTGTCATGAACACAAGGTGGCGACCATGATGGTTACCCACGATCGCGGCGTGCTCGACGTGGCCGACCGCGTGCTGGAAATCCGCGACGGGCGGCTCGGCGGTGTCATTACTGATGCCACCGTCGAGATGCCGAGGATTGTCGATGCCGCGCATTGAAGCAGAGAGCATCGAGGCTCACGTCGAGGCGCAGAACCAGCGCATCCTGGACGCTGCCATGGGGCTCTTCGAAGCACGTGGCTATGTGGGCACTGAGTTGCGCGACATTGCCCAGAGCGTGGGGCTCGCGCGCAACTCGCTGTACCGCTACTACCCCGGCAAGGACCACATACTGCTGGCTTGCCTGCATCGTGACATGTCCCCGGGACTGGAGCGTATCCGTGCCCTGGAGGATGAATATCCGGCTGTGCGTGAGCGCATCGATGCGTGGCTCAACGTGCAGATGGAGATAGCGGCTACCTCCTGCCACGGTGCAATGCGCCTGGTGGAGAACCTGCGGGATCATTCGCAGGAGTTCCGCGCGGAGATCCACAAGCTTCACGAGCCGGCGGTCGGCGTGCTGCGGCGGGCCGTGGCGGAACTGCTTGCTGGCACCGGCCGGGATGCTGAACTGGTGGCAGCCATGCTCGGCAGTCTTTTGAATGCGGCGGCGGCGAAGATGATGGAAGGCGGTGGCCGCGATGAGGTAATGGCCGAGTTGCGACGATCCGTGCATAGCATTTTGAATGCCGGCAGTCAGGACGCTGCGCCGGCAGCTGTTTGATAGAGGATTCAGAGTCATGAACAGATCAGGATTTTTCCAGGCTCCACTGATCTACCTGGCAGCACTATTGCTGATGGCGGGTAGCCCGGCCCTGGCCCAGGATGAACATGCGCATCACCACCAGCACGGCGGTGGTGTGCCCGATATGGATGCCGCCGGCAAGCGGCTGGAGAGCTACCAGGTTTCCCATGACATGGACGAAGCGACCCTGAACGCGCTGCGCGACAAGATCGCCCTGTACCGTGGTATGTCGGATATGGAACTCAGTATGAACATGTCGGCCATGGGGCCCAACTATGAGTGGTATGCCAGCGAACTTGCCATGCAGGGCGATGTCGGCGTGCTGATCCTGTCCCACGGAGTGGGAGAGAACAGCGATCGAATGATGAAAGAGGCGATGTCGCCGGTTTCCGATCGCTGGCCCACGGCCATCGGTTTCGGCATGGCCATGATGCAGTCGGCGCATCTGCAGTCGGCCGTAGAGGATCTGCAGGCACGCGGTGCGAAGACCATCGTACTGGTGCCGAGCGGTACCACCACCCAGTACAACACGCTGACACGCCAGTGGAAGTACATCTTCGACATAGATGCTGAAGAGGCCACCTATCTCGAAGTTCCCAAGGTGCAGGCGGATGCGGAATTCGTGATGACCAGCCACTTCGCCGACCATGAGCTGATTACCGAGATCATCTACGACCACGCCAAAGAGGTCAGCAAGAACCCGGCTGACGAGGCCGTCATCATTGTCGGCCACGGCCCCGAGGACATAGCGGACAATGGCCCGGACCTGGAGATCCTGCAGATTCATGTCGATCGGATTGCGGCGAAGAACGAGTTCGCAGATGTGAAAATCATTAATCTGCAGGACGACGCGATTCCGGCGGTTCGCGAATCGAATGTTCGCAAGCTGCGGCGCTGGGTGAAGCAGGCGAACAAGAAGGGCCAGACACCCATCGTAGTGGCGCTGGCCGCCGCCAGCCACGGCGTGCAGACGCACATTCGCCAGGACCTGCGGGGGCTGGACTATGTCTTTGCCGACAGGGGCATGTCGGAGAGCCCGAAGTACGTTGAATGGATTGCGTCGGTCATAGAGACCGCCATCGTCAACGAACAATTGGCGCAGACTGACTGAGAGATCAGCACGGATGACCAGAGAATCGACAATGCAATCCTTTGAAAATGGAGATATTTTCATCGCCTGCACGCTGCTGAACGTGGCCGACGACGACCATGCCGGTGAGGGCCGCATCTGGCAGTACGACAAGGACATGAACTTCAAGGGTGAACTGTGGACCGAAGGCGGCGAACACTTCGTCGGCGGCCTGGAATTCGACCCCCATGGCATCCTGTGGGCGTTCAACGATTTCGCCGTCATCCATGTGGATCCGAAGACCGGCCGGCAGCTGCCGCTCAGTGACAAGTTCCTGCCGCGCTGCTACCGAAGCGCGAGTTTCGACAAGGACGGCAACGTGTTTCTCGGCGAACACATGAAAGCAAAAAAGCGGCCGGATAATCCAATTGCCAGCCGCACAACCACAAAATTTCCGGTGATCCCCGGCGAAGGCGTGCTGGGGTTCGGTTACGTCTACAAATACGACAAGGACTGGAACCTCGCGAAGGTTTTCCACACCGAGTGCGCACCGGACATGACCCAGTTCAAGGGCGTCACCCATTCCAGCCTGCACCCGAGCGGGAAATTCATCACCTACGCCACAGAAACCGGCAAGCGGCTGATGCGCTACGACGTGGTCAGCGACAGGCAGATGCCCGACCTGGTCACGTATCCGGGTGACGACGTCATGGATCGCGTCTGGGTGATCGCCGTGAAGTACCTGCCCGACGGCCGGCTGTTAATCACCCGCGGCGACTACATGGAAATGCTCGACGAAGAGGGCAAGGTCCTGAAAAGCTATCCGCTGGAAACCTACGGCTGGTCCGACATTGAGATCTGCCACGACGGTGAGCACTGCCTGGTCAGCAATATCTGGGAAGGCACGGTGGTGAAGGTGAATGTCGACAGCGGCGAAATCGTCGGCACCATCGACACCGGCTTCAAAGCGCCGAACCGCTGCCTGGCCGGCGTTGCCGAATACCCGGGCTAAGGCCTGGAAAAATCTTCTAAGCATCTGTCTTGTAGATCAATTCTTGGCTGCTGTACGGGCAATTTGCGTCGCCTTGTCTCCATGAATCAATCGAAGCCTGTCTTGGCTCATTGTCCTGCAGCTTCTGCACATAACGGGTTGGCGACTGGGCCGATTCCGCCCCGGTAATCAGTCGCCGTCTCTCAGGCCACCGTCAGCAAATGGTTATCGTGCATCGCTCACTGCGCAGTCGAGACTGCATGGAACGGTCGCTGGTCCTGGCCGCGATGGATATCGACTATGTCGTAGAGCGAACCTGGTGGGGCTGGTGTCTGTTGGTCGAAGAGAGCGGGGCGACTGAGGCGCGCCGGCAGATTACTCTCTACGAGCAGGAGCAACGGTCCTCATCTTCGCCACTCAAGCTGTCTCCGCTGCGTGGCGGTGCCAAGCCTGGCGTATTGGCCTACGTAGCGGTATTGCTTTGCGTGTATCTGTTCCAGGTACGCCAGGAATTCGGTGTGGACTGGGCAGTCGCCGGGCGGGTCGACGTGGCCGCAATCCAAGCCGGCGAGTACTGGCGAACCGTCACTGCCCTCACGCTGCACCGGGACGTCTGGCACCTGGCGAGCAATCTTGTCTTCGGCGCATTTTTCGCGGCGCTGCTGTCACGTCAATTGGGTGGTGGCAGCGCCTGGCTGGCCATCCTGGTTGCGGGCGCCGGCGGCAACTGGATGAATTCACTGGTCCAGGGCCCGGCACATCTTTCTGTCGGCGCGTCCACTGCAGTGTTCGCGGCCCTGGGGCTGCTGGCGGCCTATTTCTCGGTCCCCGGCCGCGTCAAACAGGAAACCTGGGCGCGTCGGTGGGCCCCCATCGTCGGCGGTCTGTGGGTGCTGGCATGGTTGGGAACGGGTGATGCCAGTACGGACATTGTTGCGCACCTGACCGGGTTCGTTGCCGGTGTACTGTTGGGTATCCCGCTGGGGCGGATTCCAGATCCGGGGCCGCGTGACAGCTTCCTGCAGTGGCTAACTTCACTGATTGCCCTGGGTGTCGTGATTGGGGCCTGGGCACTGGCGCTGTCATGGCACGTTGCCCTTTAGGCGTTCTTGCCTGGCAACCTGATGCTGAGCCACTTGATCGCGGCCAGCAATAGCAGGGCGAACGACAGCAGTTGCGCCAATACCGTCAGGGACAGCTTGCCCAGCTTGGCATAGATCATCATCGCCGCGGCGCTGCGCAATTCATGACCGTGGGCGGTGATCACCGACAGCGCGAACACATTCTCGGTCCAGTCGAAGAGCGCTGGCAGCAGCAACAGTACCCACAGGCGCCGCTCGGTAAACCAGTCGTAGCCCGCGGGCCACAGGTAGCGAAGCGAGAACGCGGCGATCGCTGCCAGGAACAGGCTGGCGAACACCGGAAAGGCGAAATCAATGACCGAGAACAGGTAATAAAGTTTTCGCGCGTCCTCCGGGTAGCCCGGGAGCTGCTCGTACACCTGGTCCACTGTCAGCGAGTTCTGCAGGTCGAAGGGCAAGTGCCCGCCGGTCAGTTCTGCGAAGCGCGGCCCGATGACCCCGGTGAACAGGTACAGCGACCCAAAGGTGATCCCGGCTGCCAGCAGGAACAGCGGCCACGACCGCGAGAAGCGCAGGATCAGGTCGTTCAGGCTTTGCATCGTTGTCCGCCCCGGATCGCCCCTAGGTTACTATCTCCGGCCCGCCATCGAAGAAAAGGACCCGCGTGGCCCACTGGCTGATGAAATCTGAGCCGGACGTCTATGGCATCGACGACCTGAAGCGCGACCGCCGGGAGTGCTGGGACGGCGTGCGCAACTACCAGGTACGCAACATGATGCGCGACGACATGCGCAAGGGCGACCTGGCGTTTTTCTATCATTCGAACTGTGCCGAGCCGGGTATCGTCGGTGTGATGCGCATCGTCCGCGAGGCGTATCCCGATCATACCCAGTTCGACCCGCAGTCGAAGTACTATGACCCGAAGAGCAACCCGGATGAGCCCCGCTGGCTGATGGTGGACGTGGGCTACAAGCGCAAGCTCAAGCGTACGATTACGCTGACCGAACTGAAGGCGCATCCCGCACTCAGCGAGCTGCCCCTGGTCCGGCGCGGCAACCGGTTGTCGGTGATGCCCGTGACCGACGTCCACTGGGACCTCATTCTCGGGCTCGAGTAGCCGGGGGCGCGTGTGGACCGGACAGAGCGTTTCTACAAGATCCATCGCCTGCTGACGCAGCGCCGCTTCGTCAGCCGGGACGACTTCCTGGAAGAGCTCGGCGTGTCCCGCGCCACCTTCAAGCGCGACCTCGAGTACCTTCGCGATCGCTTCAACATGCCCATCGTCTGGGACCGGGACCAGGGCGCATACCGGCTGGATGAAAATGCGCCGCAGGCCCACCTGTTTCAGCTGCCCGGGCTGTGGTTCAGTGCGGAAGAAGTGCACGCGCTGCTCACGATGGAACACCTGCTGGAGCGCTTGCAGCCCGGCCTGCTCGGTGCCCAGGTGCGGCCCCTGCGAGAGCGCATTCGCCGCATTCTCGACAGCGGCGATTTCAGCGCCGAAGACCTCACGCGTCGCATCCGGATCTTGCAGATGGGCGTGCGGCCCGTCGAACCGGAAAGCTTTCAGGCCATTTCTTCGGCGCTGTTGTCGCGCCGGCGGTTGCGCATCGAACATTTTCGTCGGGCCGCGAATGAAACGCTGACGCGCGATGTATCGCCCCAACGCCTCGTGTTCTATCGCGATAACTGGTACCTGGACGCGTGGTGCCACTTGCGCCAGGGTCTGCGCACGTTTTCCGTCGATGCCATCGGCAGCGCCGTGGCGCTCGGCAAGCGGGCCCGAGAAATCAAGGATGAAACGCTGGACGAGCACCTCGGTGCCGGTTTCGGTATTTTTTCCGGCCGAGCTTCCCACACGGCGGTGCTGCGTTTTTCACCGCTGCGTGCCCGCTGGGTATCGAGGGAAGTCTGGCATCCGGAGCAAGATGGCCAGTACGAACTGGATGGCGCCTACGTGCTGAAGGTGCCTTACGCTGATTCGCGCGAATTGATCATGGATATCCTGAAGTACGGACCCGACGTGCAGGTGCTGGCGCCGGCGGTGCTGCGCGAACAGGTGCGCGTGCAGCTGGACCAGGTGCGCAAACTCTATCGCGACTGAAGGTCTTGGTATCAGGCGGGTTTGGTGACCAGGTACTTGTCGAAGCCGTGCTCGCGGAGCAGGCTCGCCCCCAACTCCCGGTCTTCATCCAGGACCTCGATGTAGTAGCCCTGGTCGGCGCCGGCGATGGCCACGTGGCCGCCATAGGCGAGATCCAGCACCCGCACCCCTTCGCTCTCGAGCAGCGACTTCATCACGGCGAAGGTGCCGGCGTCGAAGACAAATGCGAGTCGTTGAACGGCCATCGATGAACCTGGGTCACTACGAAGAGGCGAATGATAGCGCGGGACGGGGTGCCGAAAAGAAGGCATGGGGCACAATATTCCCGCCGGACAACGGCGACGGATTGCAGCGGCCCGATGCGGCTTGCTCTGGCACCCGCCTCGCGGCTCAGTCAGGCGTTGGTCCGCGACCGCCGATAGTCGATCACTACCAGTATTCCGAACTGCAATATGCACAGGCTACCCAGGCCAAGACTCGTCGCGACACGCACCCCGTCGGTATCCGTCGCCCCGCGCCACAGCAGGTAGATGCCCGCGGTGAAGAAGGCGAGACGGTAAGCCAGGCTGCCGGCGCGGCGAATGATTGCTGAGATCATGCTGGGGCAAGGTTAACGCTTTGGCTGACAAAGGTTTCGCCGCTTCACCTCAGGTGGATCTGCTATAGTCGCGCCCCCGCGGCCGGTCGCACCTGCCGCTGTCGCCTGGCGCGGCTTCTCCTGATCTTTCGTTGGCCCATTGACATGATCGACGCATCCCGTGCCCGGCTGATCCTGCTGTTTGGCCTGGTGACCTATGGCATGGGCCAGTCCCTGCTGTATGTGATCTTCGGCCCCCTGGCCCGTGAAATCGGCCTCGCGGAATGGCAGTTTGGGGTACTGATCGCCGCGTCGAACGTTGCCATTGTGATCTGTTCGCCACTGTGGGGGCGCGCCAGCGAGTCCATGGGGCGCAAGCCGGTCTACCTGCTGGGGATGGCGGGGTTCGCGGTGGGTTACGCCGGATTGGCCTTCGGCATCCAGGCTGGGCTATGGGGCTGGTTCGCGCCGATGCCCCTGTTCCTGATCCTGCTCGGCGCGCGGCTGGTCTATGGCGTGATGGCTGCTGCCATTCAGCCCGCTGCAACGGCTTATGTCGCCGATACGACCGATGCCGCCGGCCGCGGGCAGGGCATGGCATTGATCGCCGCATCGGGTGGCATCGGTACTGTCATTGGTCCCGCTTTCGGCGGCCTGCTCGCGCGCTTCGGCGCCGTGGTGCCCATGTACGCGGCCGCCGGGCTGGCCCTCGTCGCCATGGCCGTGACCCTGGCCACGCTCGCCGAACCACCGCGTCATGTGCACATTGAAAAAGCCGCCCGGCTGCGCGTGCGCGACAGCCGGGTGTTTCCGTACCTGCTTGGCTGGTTCGTGGTGTTCATGGTCTTTACCGGCGTGCAGGTGGTCACGCCGTTTGTCATCGAAGACCGCTTCGGCGTGTCTGGTCGCGAGGCCGTCACGCAGGTGGCGATGTTCGCCTTGCTATCCATGGCCCTGGTCACCCTGGTGGTGCAGATCGTCGTGATGCAGGTCTGGAAGCTCAGCCCGCGTTTCCTGTTGCGCTACTCGTTTTTTCTGTTCGCCGCGTCTCTTGTCCTGCTGGTTCTGGCCGGCGAACTCTGGCAGCTCTACGCGGTGTTTGCCCTGATGGGCCTGTCCGTCGCAATGGCCACGCCGGGGCTGAACGCTGCGGCGAGTCTCAACGTAGAGCCGAACGAGCAGGGTGCTGTGGCCGGGCTGCTGGCCGCGGCACCCGCCTTTGGCATGATCTTCGGCCCGGCCATTGGCGGGGCGATCTACAACCTGTCGCCGGCTACGCCGATGCTGGGCGGGGCGGTGCTCTGTGCAGCCGTGGGGCTGTACTTCCTGTTCATCGATATTCCGGATACGCAGTCAGCGGCGCGGGCCGCTTCCGGGGTATAGAGAGAAAACGCACGCTGGTTCGTGCCGCGGGCGGGTCTGAGGTCGACCGGCCAGCCGTGGTTGTTACAGCGAGTCGACGCGTGCCGCCCAGGCCTGCGGCTGGATGGCAGCCGACCCGTCCAGGCCAATGGTGTCGAACAGGCTGGCCGCCAGGCACAGGTTCGACGACAACACCGGCAGGCCCGTATCTGCGCTCGCACTCAGAATCGCGCGTAAAGACGGCATGCCGGTGCCGCTGAACAACACGGCATCCACCCCGTCCAGGTCCAGCGTTTCAAGGACCTCCAGTGCTTGCTGGCTGCCCAGTTCATAAATCTGGTGCAGGTTCTCGCTGGGCAGCTGCGCGTGGCCGACCACCCGCACCTGGAAACCGCGGTCGGTCCAGTACTCAACGCCAGGGTTCAGCAGCCACTCCGGGTACGGTGCGACGATGGCAATCTTTGCCGCGTCCAATGCCCTGAGCCGCGCTTCAATGGCCGCCGCCGCGGTCACCACCGGGTAGCCAAAACGGTCCTGCAGGCGGGCCACGAGTTGGCGTTCTTCTGCGTATCCATACAGGTAGCTGGAGCCGGTGCACGCGAAACCAAAGGCGTCCAGCGTCAGTGAGTCGTAGCGTTCGAGGGTCTGCGCAAGGTCAGCTATATAAGAGATCAGCCGGCGCCTGGGGTCGGGATCCAGGCACAGCATCCGCGCAGTCACGAGCCCGACGCCCGCTGGCCGCAGGGCCAGCATTTCCGCTTCCACGGTGGGGTTGGCCTGCGGTGTGCCGATGCCTAGCAGGCCGCGTGCCGCGTATTCCGCGGGCCGGATACTCATCCGGACGTCAGGAAAGCCTTCATATCCACCAGGCCTGCGGCCACCGCGGCGGCGCCTTCTTCATGCACGTAGTGGCCCACGCCCGGTACCTTCAGCGTGCGGTCATTGGGCAGTCCGGCTTCCAGGCGCGCAAGTTCTTCCGGGGTTTTGCGGCGGTCCAGTTCGCCCCAGACGATGACCGTTGGCAGGCGTGCTTCAGGCAGCAGCGGCTCTTCGTCCGGCGCTTCGTACTGGCCCATCATCGTGGTCATGCCTGCCAGGTAGCCCTCGCTCTGCGACGCGCGCTGCAGGTTGTCCATCACCTCATCGGTGATGATGTCGGGGTTGATGAACGAACCCTTGATCATGCTTTCGCGGAAATCGCGTTTGCCAAGTTGCTTGGCCAGCAGGCGCTGCATCGGGAAGAAGTAATACTGCGCAATGGCCGGCACGCCCGAATTGATTATTCCCGGGTTCATCAATACCAGGCCGCGCACTTCCGGTTCGCTGACGGCAACCCGCAGTGCAATGGAGCCGCCCAGCGAATGGCCGCCCACGATTACGTCATCGAGTCCCAGCGCGCGAATGAAATCGCCCATCACGCGTGCCTGGTTCGCGTTCCGGTAGTCGAAGTCCGCCGGTTTGGCCGACAGGCCGAAGCCCGGCATGTCGACCGCAATCACGTGGTAGTTGTCAGCCAGCAGTGGCGCCACCAGTCGGAAAGACTGCAGCGAGTTGCCGAAGCCGTGAATCAGCAAGAGCGTTGGCCGGTCCGGCCCCGGTTGCCCGTATTCCCGGTAGCGCAGCTCCAGGCCATCGACCGTGGCGAACCGATCGTCCGGGCTGGCCAGTTGCCTGGCCGGTGCTTCCTCGATGCCGGACGGCCAGTACGCGAGCACCAGAAGTGCCACCCAGGCCACAGCGAGAAAGCCCACGAAACCGATGCCAATTCTGCGCAGTATTTTCATTGATAGGTCTCCTGCAAGAATTCTAGCCTGATCCGCAAGGTTTGCTCGCTTCGGCTCATTTCGCCACCCCTCTATGGTGGGAGCGGCTTCAGCTGCGACAAACCCTCAGGTAGATCTGGTCTTCGCTGAAGCCGCTCCCACCGCAGAAGGGTAGTTCCACGGTTAATGTGGCCAGGGCGAGAGTGCAGTTGTTATGTCCAGCTGCAGCGAATCGTCAACCTGGGGAGCACGGCCGCGTTATTCGTCTTATGGCTGCGAGAACCGACAACGCAATCGCCGTGAACCGCTTCGGCCTGGGTGCGCGGCCCGGCGAGATTATGGCCCCTGGGCATGACCCGCGAGGCTGGCTGCTGGCGCAGGTGGACCGGCCGCAGCCGCTGCCCGCCGCAGTGCAGGCACTGCCGCCCTCCGCCCAGGTGCTCGCAGAGTTTCAGGCCGTGCGCCAGCAGATGCGCCAGGCTCGTCGCGATGCGAAGGATGTAGACCCGGTGCAGCAGGTGCGCAACACCCTGGCCCCGGCCTACCGTGCGCAGGTGATGGCCCGCTACGCGGCAGCAGCGAAGACAGACGCCCCCTTCCACGAGCGGTGTGTGCACTTCTGGACCAACCACTTCGCGGTCTCCGCCGACAAACCGCCGGTGACCGCGCTGGCCGGCGGTCTCGAAAACGAGGCGATCCGGCCTCACGTGACAGGCAACTTCGCCGATATGCTGCTCGCCGTTGAACAGCATCCCGCGATGCTGATGTATCTCGACAACCAGGCTTCCATCGGCCCGAATTCGACGGCGGCCAAACGCGCCGCGCGCTTCCGGCGCACGCAGCGCAAGCTCGACATCAACGAAAATCTCGGCCGCGAAATTCTCGAGCTGCACACGCTCGGCGTTGGTGGCGGCTACACGCAGCAGGATGTGATAAGTCTCGCGAAGACGCTGACCGGCTGGTCCGTGGGTGGCGGGCAAGGGCCGTTGCGGGAGGGCGTGCCCGGCGAATTCCAGTTTCGCGCGAAGATCCACGAACCGGGAGCGCAGACGGTACTCGACAAGCGTTACCCGCAGCAGGGCCTCAAGCAGGGGCAGGCCGTGTTGCGCGAGCTGGCCGTGCAACCGGCCACTGCGCGTTTCCTGGCCACCAAGCTGGTGCGCCATTTCGTTGCCGACGAGCCGCCCGCCGCAGCCGTCGATCGCGTCGCAGCGGCCTACTTGCATAGCGGCGGTGAACTGCAGGCAAGCTACGCGGCGTTGATAGATTCGCCGGAAGCCTGGGCCGAGCCGCTGGCCAAGCTGAAAACGCCCCACGATTACCTGGTGTCCGCTGTGCGGGCTCTTGACGTCCAGCCCCGGGGCGATCGACAGGTGGTCGGCTCGCTGATGCTGATGGGCCAGCCTGCCTACCGGCCCGGGTCGCCGGCGGGGTGGCCGGATACCGCGGCCGACTGGGATGGTGCCGACGGTTTGATGAAACGCATCGAATGGGCCGGCGCTGTCGGCCGCCGCGTTGGTGGCAGCGTAGACCCGGTGCAACGTGGCGACGCAGTGCTCGGGCCCGTATTCAGCGACGACAGTCGCATGTGGATCAGTCGCGCCGAGAGTCGCACGCAGGGGCTGACCTTGCTTCTCGCCAGTCCCGAGTTTCTGCGGAGGTAAGGGCTATGGATCGCCGACGTTTTCTCGTTGCCGCCGGCGCTGGCGGGTTCGCCCTGGCATGCCCCGGCCTCGCGCTGGCCCGGACCGCGGGCGATTCGCGCCTGGTCGTGGTAATTCTTCGGGGTGCCCTCGACGGCCTGGCCGCGGTACCCGCCGTCGGCGATCCGAACTATCGGCGCCAGCGCGGCGCGCTGGCCATCGACGCGCCGGGTACCGCAGGCGGCGCACTGGCCCTGGATGCCGATTTCGCGTTGCACCCGGCGTTGACCGGACTGCACGGGCGCTACCAGCAGCAGGAGTTGCTGGTGTTCCATGCCGCGGCCACGCCGTACCGCGAGCGATCTCATTTCGACGGCCAGGACTGGCTCGAAGCGGGCGCCGCCCATGCGCGCGACGGCTGGCTGAATCGCAGCCTGGCGAGCCTGCCGAACGCCGTGTCCGGTGAACGGGGTATTGCACTCGGATCCACCATGCCGCTGGCATTGCGCGGCGCTGCACCGGTAACCACGTGGGCGCCATCGCGCATGCCGGATGCCGATGCAGACACTTTGAATCGCATCGGCCTGCTGTACGCAGAGGACCCGTTACTGGCGCAACGTTTCAGTGAAGCCCTGGCCGCTGCCGAAATTGCCGGGACCATGGGCGGCGTCGGTCCCGCCTTCGGCGCGCGTGCCTTCGAACAACTCGCCCGCGCGGCCGGCCGTTTCCTGGCTGCACCTGAAGGGCCACGGGTGGCCGTGCTGGAATCCGGCGGCTGGGATACGCACGCCAACCAGGGCGCGGCGAACGGCCAGTTGGCAAACCGGTTGCAGGGACTGGACCGGGGCCTTCAAGAGCTCGCCAGCGCCCTCGGTTCCGTGTGGGCCGACACCGCCGTGCTCGTGGTCACCGAGTTTGGCCGCACCGTGGCGGTGAACGGCACCAACGGCACCGATCACGGCACGGCCAGTTGCGCCTTGTTGCTCGGCGGTGCAGTCGCTGGCGGCCGGGTCGTGGCCGACTGGCCTGGCCTCGCTGCGGGCGACCTTTACCAGGGCCGGGACCTGCGGCCCACGATGGATCTGCGGCGTGTCTTCAAAGGCGTCTTGCACGATCACCTGGGCGTTGCCCCGGCTCGTCTCGAAGACCGGGTATTTCCCGGCAGCCGCGCAGCCGCACCATTAGGGAATCTCCTTAGTTCGTAACGCGGCGGCGGCCACCTGAGGTGGTAGCATCGTGACTAAGGTTTTCCGGAGAGTCGCCGATGCGCTGCGTGTTCGTCTCATTCCTGCTGTTGATGAGTTGCTTGCTGGCCGGGCCCGCGGCGGCACAAAGCTTTGCCGACTATTCGGGCCGCGACCTCTACATGCGTTTTTGTGCCAGTTGCCACGGTGTGACTGGCTCTGGCGACGGCCCGGTGGGCCAGGGCCTGGCAGTCATGGTGCCCGACCTGACAACCCTCAGCCGCCGTTCCGGTGGGCAGATGAACGCGGCGAAACTGCGGGAAATCATCGACGGCCGCGCGGTGGTGATCGCCCACGGCATGCGCACGATGCCGGTCTGGGGCTACGAGTTCTGGGTTGAAGAAGGCGCCGACGTGGAAGCCGAGGCCGCCGTGCGCACTATCGTCGATCAGCTGATCGCCTACCTGCGGTCCATTCAGACCTGAGCGCGGTTCCGGGGATTCCCATGGCGGTACGAGCAACATGACAGGCACGGTACCGGCACCTTTCGATTCGATACGCGACTACGTGCGCGCACTGGAGTCGCGCAAGCGTTTGCTGCGCCTGGACGCCATGGACCAGGATCGCTATGAGCTGACCGCTTTTGCCTATCGCCTGGTCGATCGCTACGGCAAGGAACGCGCGCCGGCCTTCCTGGTGGAAAAAATCAAGATCGGCGGCGAGTGGCGGGAAGGCCCGGTGCTCGCCAACCTGTACGGCAGCTGGCCTGACGAAGCGCTGCTGTTCGGGGTGCCCGGGATCAACGACGATCCGCACGCGATGTATCGCGCGGTGATCGAGCAGCTCACCGCGCGGCTGGACGACGCCGGCATGTGGCAGCGTATTCCACCGGTGGCCATCGATGCCGCCGACGCGCCGTGCAAGGAAGTGCGCCTGACCGGCGACGATATCAATATTGAAAATTTCGCTTTTTTGCAGAGCAACCCTGCTGACGCCGGCCGCTATATCAATATGGGCGCGGTATTCGTCAGCGATCCCGAATTTGGCAGCAACGTCGGCACCTATCGCTGCCAGATCAAGGGGCCGCGCAAGATCGGTGTGAACCCGGAACCCGGACAGCATGGCTGGTTGTTGCTGAACGAAATGAAGCGGCGCGGCGACAAGGTGGCAAAGGTGGCCGTCGCCGTCGCACCGGATCCCCTCACGTTTTGCGCCAGTAGCACCAAGATGGCCGGCTACAAGGAAGACGAGCTGGAGTTCGTCGGCGGCCTGCGCGGTAGCCCGTTGCAGGTAGTGCGCTGCGAGACTTGCGACATTCACGTGCCCGCCAATTCCGAGTTCGTGATCGAGGGTGAAATCCCGCTGGACGAGTTTGAGACGGAAGGGCCCTACGGCGAAATGTACGGTTTCCAGGGGCCGTCGAAGAAAGACAATTTCTTCATGAATATCAAGGCGTTGACTCACCGCCGGGACCCGTGGGTGCTGAATTCCTTTACCGGCCTGACCTGGGACATGCCCAAGGCGCCGCAGGTGTCATCGAACCTGTTCATGTACAAGCGCCTGATCCCGAATCTGACCGGGCTCTACTCGCCCGCGGGCGCGAGCGGCGTCATTGTCATCAGCATCAAAAAGCGTTTCCCGGGTCAGGGCATGTCGGCCGGGCAGTACGTCGCCGCCAACCCGGCCCTGAACAAAGTCGTGATCGTGGTCGACGATGATGTCGACATCATGGACCCGGGCGCGGTGATCAAGGCCCTGGGTGCCCGCTGGCAGCCGACTGCCAGCGTGGTAGTACCGCAGACCCAGATGATGATGCCGGATCCCAGCCGGCAGACACCGATGCTGTCGAGCAAGATCGTCATCGACGCAACGCGCCAGTTCCCACAGGAGGGCGGTCCGGCCAAGTGGCCAGCCACCAATCGTGAGCTGCTGGAACAGGGTGCGAAGGATGCCTTCACGCTGGTAGACCAGAACTGGGACACTTACCTGAAGGACTGGAAAGAAAGCGACAACTAGAAGGAGTCAACGGTCATGTCGAAGATGGACGAAATTCGTGAGCGTGTGCATAACCGTGCCGAGCGCTGGGAACACCGTCTCGAGGCCCTGGAGTCACAGCTGGAGAACACGGGCGAACAGGCCATGAAGCGTGCGCAGGACACTGCCCTTGCCCTGTCTGACGCTGCTGAAGCCCTGGAAAAAAAGCTGGAACCCGCGGCGCAGGAGCTGCGCCAGTCTCTGCAAGAGCTGCGCGTACAGACGGCCCTGGGCAAGGCGGAAACCCGCGATGCCTTCGAAGCAGAAAGCAAGAAAGTCCATCAGCGGCTGCACGCGGCGGAACACCTGGTGGACGAGCTTGGCGATGAACTGGAAGATCTTGCGGCCAAAGAAACGGAGTTGTTCGTGCGCGCCGGTGACCGTTTGCGGTCCGAACTGGAGGCGGCAGAGCTGCAGTTCAGCCTTGGCCGGGCCGAGGCGCGGGACGGATTGGAAGAGGCCCGCGGCCAACTCCGCGGGTGGATTGCCGATGCTCGACGGGAACTCAAAGAGTCGGGCGCAGAAGCCGGCGAACGCTGGCAGAAATTCGAAGATCGAATGGGCGCGGCGATGTCGGATGTGCGCGATGCGTTTCGCGCGCTGGGCGGTCGCTAGGCCAGCCCCGGAACCGGCTGCTTTTCCACCGCTGCCCGCTCGGCGACCTGGTCACGAAAGGCGCGGCGCAGGAACCAGGCGGGAATCAGGCCCAGCGTGCCGAACACGACGGGCAGTATCGCCATCGAATAACGAATGGCCTGCTCGTCGCCGAACACCTTGTCCGTGAAGAAAGCCACGGCCGGCGGCCCGATGCCGGCGCCGATCAGGCTGATGGTCAGGTAGAACAACGCGATGGTCTGGCTGCGGATCTGGCCGGGCGCAATGCTGACGATGGCCGCCGGCGCCGCGGCCGTGGCCATGGCCGCGCCGACTATGGTCAGCAGGTAGACACCGAAGCTCGACAAGGCGCTGGGCATCAACGGAAAGGCCACGCTCATCGGCACCATGATGAACACGCCGAGCATCAGCACGATCACCGGCCCGTCCGGGTGGCCGCGATTGCGCAGCCAGTCGGCCAGCCACCCGCCGAAGTTAACGAACAAGGGCCCGATAATCAGCAGGCCCACGCCGTTGTAGACGCTGAACTTGGGGATGTCCCAGTCCCAGGTGCGGGAAAAATAGGCGGGCAGCCACGCATGGCTATAGGCCAGCACGGTAACGACTGACATGCAGCCAAAAATGCCGCCGAAACTGCCAAGGCGGCGGCGCAGGTAACGCAACGCGGTGGGAAAGCCCACCTGCTTGTCAGTCAATTCTGCCGTAACGGCCGTGCCGGTGCGCTGCGGTTCCCGCACCGTAAACATCGCGGCAGCGATCAACAGCCCGGGTATACCCACCAGCAAAAATACCACCTGCCACGGTTTGACCTCGCCCACCAGGGGAAAGTTGAGTTCGGGTTGTTGCGCGGCCCACTGGATGATCTGGCCGCCGAGCAGATAGGCGATGCCCGAGCCGATGGATACCGCACCGGTATAAAAGGCGATGGCGCGGCCGCGTTGGCCCGGGGCGAAGTAGTCGGTGATCAGCGACAGGGCGCAGGGGCTGAGCGTTGCCTCGCCCACGCCGACGAGCACGCGGCTGACGGCGAGCTGTGCGAAGTTGCGCGCCAGCCCCGCCGCGGCGGTGGCTGCGCACCACAGCGTGATGCCGATGCCGATCAGCGTGCGCCGGCTGTAACGATCCGCCATCCATCCCAGTGGAATGCCCATCACGGCGTAGAAGACGGCGAAGGCCGGACCGAGGAGCAGGCCCATCTGGGTGTCTGTCAGGCCGAGGTCCGCCTTGATCAGTTCCACCAGCAGCGACAATACCCAGCGGTCGAGGTAAGACAGGATGTAGGCCAGGGTCAGCAATATCACCACGTACCAGGCGTAGCCGGTCCTGGGATATTCGTGGGTGCTGGCGTTCGCGACGTTCATGCTGCAGCCATAGGTTCGCAGACCTGAGGCCTCGTGTCATGGGTTAATCGGCGCGGTCCGCAGGGCGAGTGCTACCATCGCGGCTCCAAAAAAAACCGAGGCTAAGTCATGGGGGACTCACAGCCGGATACAGGGCTGCGCTTGCAGCGGCCGAATCTCGTCGTCGCTGACCTGGAACGGTCGTTGCGTTTGTACCGGGATATCCTCGGCTTCAGGGTGGACTTCATCAAAGATTCTGAGGAAGACTCCTATTCCTACCCGGTGTTCGAAATTCCGTCCCATGCACCGCTGCGTTTTGCGGTGCTGAGCGCGAACGACGACCAGCCGCGCAGCCTCGCATTGACCGAGATACGCGGCATCGATTTGCCGGCGCCCGCGCTGCCCCGGCGCAACGCCCTGGTGCTGAACATCGAGACGATCGACGAGGTGCTGGCGGCACTGGCTGCAGAAGGCCTGCATGTGTACCCGGAAGAGCGCCTGGAGACACAGGATGGACGTATCGGCCGCGAGATCGGCTTCGTGGACCACGACGGACACCTGGTGGTGATGTACCGGATCGACCAGGCCGCAGCGGACCCGGCGTGATCAATCGCCAGTGGACCGTCGCCGCGCGCCCGCAGGGTGTGCCGGTGGCCGCCGATTTTGCGCTGCGTGAAAGCCAGCTGCCGAGGCCGGCGGACGGTGAGATGCTGATCCAGGTGCTGTACCTGTCGGTAGCGCCGGTCATGGCCATGTACATGTCTGGCGAGGCCGTGGCCCAGCGACCGCCGCTGGCCCTCGGCGACGTGATCCACGGCCGGGGTGTGGGACGCGTGCTCATCTCCCGGCACCCTGACTTCGCCGCCGGAGACCTCGTGCATGGGCAGATGGGTTGGCAGACCTACTGTGTCACTGCCGCGAAGCCGGCAGACCGTTTCTATCACTACTCGGCCACGGACCTGCCGGCGCACCTCGCGCTGGGGGCCCTGGGCATGACGGGCTTTTCCGCCTACTGCGGTTTCGTGGATGTGGGCGAGCCGCGGGCCGGGCAGCCGGTGCTGGTGTCCGGTGCCGCCGGTGGCGTGGGGCACCTGGTGGTGCAGATCGCGAAAAACCTGGGTTGCGCGCCGGTGGCGGGCATTGCCGGCGGACCGGAGAAGTGTGCGTTTCTGATGGAGCTGGGTTGCGATGCCGCGCTGGACTACCGCGAGCAGAATCTTGACGCGCAGATCCGCGCGGCCTGCCCCGCTGGCGTGGATTTGTATTTCGACAACGTGGGCGGCGAAGTGCTGGAAGCGGCGCTGGAGAATCTCGCCTTCGGTGCCCGCATCGTGCTGTGCGGATCCATTGCCGAATACAATCTCGACGAGCCGCGCGGCCCGGCCAATTACACGCGACTGCGGCGTCACGATGCCAGCATGCGCGGCTTCTATGTCTACAATCACGAGGCCGGCTTCGCCGCGGCGGAGCGCGCGATGGCTGACTGGATTCGGGCTGGCACCTTGCAGCCGGTGCAGCAGGTTACCGACGGTTTCGAAGCACTGCCGGCGGCGCTGATGGGGCTGTACTCGGGCGCCAACACCGGCAAACAAGTCGTGCGGGTGCACGACGAAGGAGAGAACTGAATGGCAGACACCATCGTCAGGCGGACGACCCTGGTCGTTCGTGACATCGAGCGCTCGGTGGCCTTTTACCGCGACGCGCTGGGGCTTAGCGTGTATTACGACAGCGAACTGGAACTCAGCGGCCGGGTGATGCCCATTGCCAGCGCGGGTGCGAAGTGCCACCTCGTGATCATGCAGGCCGACGACCCGTGGATCGGCATGCTCGGGCTGATGCAGGTCACAGACCCGCCGGAGCCCGACCCGGGCCCCTATCGCCAGCGCCTGAGTATTGGCGACATCGCCTTCGTGATGGCCAGCGACGATGCGCGCGCGGTGTTCGAGCGGGTCCGGGCCAGCGGCGTGCAGCTCATCGCGGAGCCGGAACAAAGTTCGGTGCCGAAACCCGGCGGTGGCGAGATCCACATGATTACGAGCAGCTTCTTCGATCCTGATGGTTATTTCATCGAAGTCAATCAGCGCTTGTCGAGCTGAGGTGGCATCGTGACGACAGAGTCCCTGCAACCGGCCGCGCCGCGCCGCGCGTACGCGGACACCCGGCTCGGGCAGATGAACCTGCACGTGTGGCCGGGCCCGGCCGAGGGCAATGCCCCGGCCGTGGTTTGCCTGCACCCGATCCCGTATTCGGGCCGCTACTTCGACGCCTTTGCAGCAGAATTGTCGCAGCGTTGCAGTGTCATTGCGCCGGACCTGATGGGTTACGGCAGTTCCGCGGAACTCGCAGAGCCCGTCTCCATCGAAGACCATGCCGCGGCGGTGGCCGATGCGCTGCAGGACCAGGGCTTTGCGCGCTATACGCCGCTGGGTTTTCACACGGGCTCTGCGGTGGCCGGTGAGCTGGCGCTGGCGCGGCCCAAGCGCGTTGCAAGAGTCGTGATGATTACCTATCCGTTCCTGGACGAGGAAGAACGTGCGAAACAACTGCAGGGCCTCGGCCGCGGGTCCCTTGCCGGTGAGGATATGCAGTGCCTGGGCCGGCGCTGGCGCTTTACCGTGAACAGCCGCGCCGCCGGCGTCCCACTGGAGCGTGCGCTGATCAATTTCACCGAAGAACTGCGCGCCGGCGACAAGGCCTGGCTGGGCTTCCATTCCATGTTCAGCTACAGGCCGGAGGCCCGCTTGCCGAAGCTGAGCCAGTCAGTGCTGGTGCTCAATGTCGAAGGCTCGATGAAAGAGGCCACCAGGCTGGCCGCCGAGTTGTTGCCCGCCGCGAGCTATAACGAATTCACCAGCATGAGCCGCGGTATTTTCGAATTGCACGCGGCGAAGCTGGCTAACGCGGTCGGCCAGTTCCTGGAGGCTGATCTCGATGACTAGGTTCGTTCCCACGCTGCTGGTGTTGCTTGTCACCGGTACGCTGCCGGCTGCCGCCGACACCGCAGATATTGGCGGTTGGCGCGAGGCCGTGCTGAGCGTGGCTGACACCGCGGCCTGGGAGCAGACCCTGGTCGAGGTCGGTGGCTGGGAGGTGGTCGGGCGCGGCGCGGGCGATGCCGCATGGCTGGCGCTGTGGCAGTTGCCGGCCACGGCCCGCTTTGAAGAGGTACTGCTGGGTAATCCGGGCACCGACACCGGCTACATTCGCCTGGTGCGTTTCCAGGGCGTGCCCCAGGTACAGATGCGGTCGAACGGCCAGACCTGGGAAACCGGCGGCATCTTCGACCTGAATGTGCGGGTTACCGACCTCGCAGCGCGTTTTGCCGAACTGCAGGCCCGTGACTGGCAGGGGTTTGGCGACCCGGTGCGCTTCACCTTCGGCCCGTTCGTGGTCCGTGAATGGCTGGGCCGTGGGCCGGACGGTATCGTGTTCGCGCTCATACAGCGCGAAGAGCCGCCGCTGGAGGGCTGGCCGCTGCTGCGCCGCTTCAGTCGCAGCTTCAACTCCACGCAGGTGGTGGCCGACATCGATGCGAGCCTGCGCTTCTACCTCGACGTGCTCGGCTTCGAAGTCTACGTGGAGACCGACGGGCCGAGCGATACGCCGGGGCCTAACGTGCTGGGCTTGCCGCACAACCTCGTCACCGAAGTCAGCCGTCGAACGGTTATCGTGCATCCTGCAGGCGGCAACGATGGTTCCGTGGAGCTGATCCAGTTCGATGGCCTGACGGGGCGTGATTTTTCGGCTCTCGCCAGGCCGCCGAACCTCGGCGTGCTGACGCTGCGGTTCCCGGTCAAGGATCTGCTGGTTGTGGGCGAGCGCCTGGCAGCCGGCGGTTTCAGGCCTGAGACTCGCGGTCGCGCGCCGTTGCCGCCCTACGGCGATGTTGACGTGCTGACCGTGCGCGGGCCCAACGGCGAGTGGCTCGAGTTCTTCGAAGAGACGGCAGACTGCGTGTCTACCAGATGCTGACCCTGCTTTCCCTCGGCAAATACATGTCCGAAGCCTCGGTGACGTCGAAGGCCCGGTAGAACTCCGGCACGTTCCGTAGTGCGCCGATGACCCGGTAACGGGCCGGCGAGTGGGGGCCCCGGAGCAGCATCTCCCGCAGCAGTTCGTCGCGGTACTGGCTGCGCCAGCTGCGCGCATAGCCGATAAACAGCCGTTGTTCTGCCGTAAAGCCCGCGATGATCGGTGCAGGTCGCCCGGCGCGGGAAATCTCGTGGGCGCGGTAGGCCACTATCAGGCCGGCCAGGTCGGCGATGTTCTCACCCAGGGTCAGCTCGCCGTTGATCGCTGTGTCGGGCAGGGGTGAAAAAGCTGCGTACTGTTCCACGAGGCCGCCTGCCCGCGCCTCGTACTCCGTTGCATCCGCTTCGCTCCACCAGTCCCGCAGGCGGCCGTCGCCGTCGAATTTGCGCCCCTGGTCGTCGAAGCCGTGGCTGAATTCGTGGCCGATCACCGCGCCGATCGCGCCATAGTTCACTGCATCGTCGGCGGCCGGGTCGAAAAAGGGTGCCTGCAGGATTGCGGCGGGGAAGACGATCTCGTTTGCCGTGGCCCGGTAGTAGGCGTTCACGGTCTGCGGCGTCATGCCCCATTCGCTGCGGTCCACTGGCTTGCCGAGCTTCGCGACCTGCCGGTTGTGCTCGAAAGCACGCGCACGTCGCACGTTGCCCGCCAGGTCACCCGGGCGGATCTCCAGCGCAGAAAAGTCGCGCCACTGGTCCGGATAAGCGATCTTGTAGTTGAACTTGGCAAGCTTGTCGCGCGCGGCCTGTTTTGTCGCGGGGCTCATCCAGTCCAGGTCGTCGATGGCCTGGCCGAAGGCGCAGCGCAGGTCTTCTACGATGGCTTCTACGCGGGCTTTCGACTCCGGCGAAAAATGCTCTGCGACGTAGCGTTGGCCGAGCATTTCCCCCAGCGCGCCGTTCAGCAACGCAATGCCCCGTTTCCAGCGCGGCTTCATCTCCTGCTGACCGCGCAGGGTGCGACGCTGAAAATCGAAATCTTCCTCGGCAATGGCCGCGTTCAGGTAACGCGCGTAGGCCTTCAGCAGCTTGAAGCGTAGATAGGTGCGCCAGTCTGCCATCGAATTTTCGCGCACTACTGAACCCAGGCTTTCGAAGTAGTCGTTTTGGGCGATGACGAAACGCTCGGGTTCGCCGAAGCCCCCCGCGGCCAGGAAGTCAGGCCACTCAAAGCCCGGGCCCAGGGCTTCGGCCTGCTCCAGGTCGTACTGGTTGCTGTAAATGCGTTCCCGGTCCCGGTTTTGCACGCGTGTCCATTGCTGCTCCGCCATGCGGCGTTCCAATTCGAAGATGGTTTTGGCCGCCTCGATACCATCGTCCCAGTTCGCCAGCCCGAACATTCGCGAGATGTGAGCGCGGTAGTCTTCGCGCACGCTCGCGATCTTGGGGTTATCGGTGAGGTAGTAGTCGCGGTCAGGCAGACCGAGGCCGCTTTGCCAGAAATAGGCCAGCGGCTGGTCGGGATTCGTGGCATCGGCATCGATGTAGAAGTCCAACGGCACCTGCACCCCGGCTCGCAGGGCGTGGCCGAAGTAGCGGATTAACGCCGCGTGATCTTCCAGCGCATCGATGCGCGCCAGTTCGTCTTCCAGGGGTGTCAGGCCAGCAGCTTCTATGGCGGGTTCGTCGAGAAAGGCCTCGTAAAGATCGCCGAGCTTCTGTGCGTCGCTGCCGGCTACTGCACTGTCATCGCCAAGGCTTTGAACCATGCCTTGCAACTGCGCTTCCGTTGCCTCCGCGAGGGCCTGCATCACCCCATAGCTCGACCGGTCAGCGGGAATCTCATTGCGGGCCAGCCACTCGGCGTTCACGTAGGCAAAGAAATCGTCGGCGGGGGAAACGGTGGCGCTCAGCTCGGCGGGGTCGAAACCGAGCCGCCCAAGGTCTTCCTGGCTTGGCCCGGAGCCGGAACCACAGGCACCCAGCCCCCCGGCAACTATCACTACCATCCAGCTACGCATCGAGTCTTCCAGTCTCCAACCGGCGGGCATGGTAGCCGCGTTGGCAAGGCGCCGTCACATGCGGCTCGCCGCCGGCCGCCGACGCGACACCGGGTGGCGGGCCGGTCACATTGGCCCTGCCGTTTACCAACTGTTGACACTTGTTGGCCCGCACTGATGCATACTCTGTGTAAGATCAACGCGTTAGGCGGCCGTCCGGCTGCGACAGGCTTTGGAGTTTGCAGATGATGGATAACAGGTTTTCTTGCCGCGGGCTGTCGGGACTGGCCGTGGCAGCCGCGCTGAGCCTGGTTGCCCACGGGGCGTTGGCCGGTGCGCACTCGGGCGGTGAGGCTATGGATCATTCCCAGATGGACCATTCGAAAATGGACCATTCGGGCCAGAGCATGATGTCCATGGGTGAGCAGCGTGACGAGAAAGGCCGCCGCCTGTATGGCATGAAGCACAACGTGACGCCGGAAATTGCCAACGAGCTACGCCAGAACGTGCCTCTGTTCGCCCCCTACAGCGATGCCGAAATCAATCTCAGCATGGAGATGATGGGCTCGAACTACGAGTGGTACCTCAGCGAGGCCAATGTGCAGGGCGATCAGGGCCTGTTACTGCTGATGCATGGTTTCCGGGAACGCGGTGACGCGGCCTTCAAGAAAGATATGCAGCCGATGACCAATATTTTTCCGACGGCGATGGCCGCAGGCATGAGCATGATGATGTCCGACCACATTCAGTGGGGCGTGAAGGATCTCGAGGCCGCCGGCGTGAAAACTATCGTGGTCGTGCCGATCGTGTCCACGCGCTACAACACGATGATGCGGCAGTGGGAATACATTTTTGGCGAGTACCCTGAGCCCTCGTATGCCACCGTCGCCCGGGTCCAGACTGATGCACAGATTCTGATTGCAGAGCCCCCGGGTGACGATCCACTGATTGCAGAAATCCTGCTCGATCACGCGATGGATATCAGCGATGACCCCGAGAACGAAGTCGTGATCATCGCGGCCCACGGCCCTGGCTTCGAGGAAGACAATCAAAAGGTGCTCGCTGAACTCGGCAACCTGTCGAAGATAGTGCGCGAGGACGGTGATTTTGCCGATGTGCAGGCCATCACCCTGCAGGACGACGCACCGAAGGAGATCCGTGACCGCAATGTTGCGAAGCTGCGGTTGATGGTCGAAGAGGCAGTGGCTGACGGCAAGCAGGTACTGATCGTCACGAACTTGATCGGTACCCGCACGATCCAGGCGAAGTTGCGCGATGACCTGAAGGGTCTGGACTACAAATTCAACAAGAACGGCATCGTGGGCCACGACAACTTCATGAAGTGGATGGGCGAAGAAGTGCGCTACCAGCTGGAGCGCAACGAGGCGCCGTCGTCCGCTGCCTTGAACTAACAATTGTTTGTCAGCCAAAAAAGGGCGGCCGTGGGCCGCCCTTTTTGTTTGGCGTTGTGAGGCCGCTCAGATTTCGGTGCAGGCTCCGAAAAGCACGAGGCCAGCCTGTTCCGTAGCCAGCGTGGCGACGAAGCGGCCGGTGTCCTTGCTGACGGAAAGCGTCCAGCCGACGCCATCGGGCCGGTTCTCGGAGCCGTCCTCGGCGCCCTGCATGATGAGCCTGTTTTCCACTTCCTCAATGCGCTCGATGTCCGCGCTCTGATCACCGACTTCGATGCGATTTTTTTTCAGATTCAGGCGCATGAAAGTCGGGACACTCACATCTTCCGGCTGCACCTGTTCGCAGCCCTGGGTGGCCAGGCAGTCCTGCACTTCGGTGGTGGCGCAGAGGATGATCTTGTCCGTATCGAAGGCATAGACCGATCCGCTGGCAAGGCCGGCAGCGGCCGTTGCGGCGATGAGTAAGTAACGCATCCTGGGTTCTCCTGATTGTTAGCGGACGGTGTATCCGCGGCCTTCCATGCAGGCCGCAAAGGCGCGGTTCCAGTTGGAGCGGTTGCGGTTGTACTCCGCCATCTGCTGCTGTTCCCACTGCTGCTGGCGGGAATCGCTCTCGCGGTTGCGCCGATTGCTGCGCGCGCCGCCTAACAAACCGCCGGCCGCGGCGCCGACGCCGACGTCCGAGCTGCTGCCGCCGATAATTGCACCCGCTGCTGCACCGAGCACGGCACCGCGGGCGGCGCCGCCGCCCACGGAGGACGATTCGTCAGGTGGCGGTGCAGACGAGGCCGTGGGCCGCTGCGCGGGATCGAAGCCCGTGTTCTCGCGTGCCCAGCGTTGGCACTGCACGGTATCCAGGTCCTGCTGGTCCTGGTCCTGGCCGTCGTTAGGGAAGACAAACACGTCGCCGGCTTGCTGCGCGTGGGCTGTGCCCAGCGTCAACAACATGGCGGCGGCAATAAATAGTAGTCGGAAGGTCATGATTCTCTCCATCAGGTCGCGGAAAGTTTGTGTTGTGGCCGAACTGTAAACGGTGAGCGCCGAGGGCTCAACTACGGCTGATTCCCGGACGGAAGCCGGCGCTGCGACGGGAGGTAAATTCGCGTGATACCAAGGGCTTGTGCTAACGTTCCCGCAGTCCGGACCAGCAAAAATAGGGCCAACAATCATAAGCGTTAACCGGGTTCCAGCATGAGTTCAGCCACCCTCGCTGCCGACGATTCCGCGGCCGGGACGCTGCGTGTCGCGCTGGCTGGCGACTGGCTGCTGGGCCACGGCCTGCCCGGGGCGGACCCGGTGCTGGACCGGCTGCGCCAGGCGCCCAAACCAGCCTCCGTCGCGTTCGACACCGGGGCCCTCGGCGACTGGGACACCGGGCTGGTCACCACCTTGATACACATCCACAAGAGTGCAGAAGCCAACAGCGTTCAGGTGGACGCCTCGGGCCTGCCCGAGGGCGCTCGCAAGCTGATCGACCTGGCCTTCGCGGTGAAGGAGCGCGAAGGTGCGCGCCGCAGCGAAGAATGCAAGTCGCTGCTCCAGCAGGTGGGCGAGGGGACCCTCGAGGTGCTGGAAGGCGGCCGCGAGCTGCTGGCCTTTACCGGCGAGCTGGTGCTGTCCGTGGGCCGTTACCTGCGGGGTAAAGCGACCTACCTGCGTTCCGACGTATTCCTGCACATCCAGGAGGCCGGCGCTGATGCGTTCCCGATCGTTAGCCTGATCAGCTTCCTGATCGGCGCGATCTTCGCCTTCGTCGGCGTGATGCAATTGAACCTGTTCGGGGCGGGCATCTTCACCGCGAACCTGGTAGCGCTGGCCATGGTGCGGGAAATGTCCGCGATCATGACCGGGATCATCATGGCCGGACGCACCGGGGCGGCCTACGCGGCCCAGATTGGCACGATGAAGGTCAACGAGGAAGTGGATGCGTTGTCCACATTGGGGATCAACCCGATGGATTTCCTGGTGACCCCGCGGGTCATCGCGCTGATCCTGATGCTGCCGCTGCTGGCGCTGTATGCCAGCTTGATGGGGATCCTCGGCGGGATGATTGTTGGCCTGGTCATGCTCGACGTGAGCCTGGTGCAGTACGTGCAGCAGACCATCAGCGCGGTCGGGCTGAACAGTTTGTTCGGCGGGCTGTTCAAGGCGCTGATATACGGCATCCTGGTGGCGCTGGCCGGCTGCCAGCAGGGCATGGCCTGCGGCAGCAGCGCGATGGCCGTCGGTCAGTGCACGACCCAGGCGGTGGTCAGGGGTATCGTGCTGATCGTGGTCAGCGCGTCGGTGCTGACGATCATCTACATCAATCTCGGAATTTAAGATGGCTGACGCGGATCCACATATCGTTGCCAAAGACCTGACCATGGCCTACGGGGATTTCCTGATTCAGCAGAACCTGAACTTCGAGATCCAGCGCGGTGAGGTTTTCATCATCATGGGCGGCAGCGGTTGTGGCAAGAGCACGCTGCTGAAAATCATGATCGGCCTGAAGAGCCCGAAAGTCGGTGACATCTACTATGACGGCAAAGCCTACTGGGCAAGCCCCGAACCGGAACAGACGCAGATGAAGCGCAAGTTCGGTACCTTGTTCCAGTCCGGGGCGCTGTGGAGTTCCATGACGCTGGCCGAGAATATCGGGCTCGCGCTGAAACAGTACACGGACCTCTCGGATGCGGAGATCCTCGAGGTGGCCTCTTATAAGCTGTCGCTGGTGGGCCTGGCCGGCTTCGAGGATTTCTACCCCAGCGAAATCTCCGGCGGCATGGCAAAGCGTGCCGGGCTGGCCAGGGGCATGGCAATGGATCCGGACATCCTGTTCTTCGACGAGCCGTCCGCCGGACTGGACCCCATCAGCGCGAAATTGCTCGACGACCTGATCCTGGAGCTGCGCGATTCCCTGGGCACGACCGTGGTGGTAGTGACCCATGAGCTGGAGAGCATTTTCGCGATTGGCGACAATTGCGTGTTCCTGGACCCGGTCACCAAGACGCAGCTCGCCACCGGCAATCCGAAGGCGCTCCGCGACCATAGCCCGAACTACGAGGTGCGCAATTTCCTGCTGCGTGGTACGGCGCCGAAGGAGGCGAATGTCGCATGAGTAAGAAATCGAATCCGACGTTGATCGGTACCTTCGTGGTGGGAGCCGTGGTGCTGCTGGCCATCGGCGTGTCGCTGTTCGGCGGCGCGCAGCTGTTTGCCCGCAAGTCCAATGCCGTCGCCTACTTCGAAGGCTCGGTGAAAGGCCTGCGCGTGGGCTCAAACGTGCTGTTCCGGGGGGTGCGTATTGGCTTTGTCAGCGACATCCAGCTGATGGGCGAGGTCGATACGCTGCAACCGATGGTTCGCACGACCCTGGAGTTAACGCCGGGCGTCTGGCGGCTCTACCGGGACGATCAGCCATTGTCGGAAGATGCGGCGGAGATGATCAGCGGCGAACGGCTCGTCGATGCCGGCCTGCGCGCGCGCCTCGGCGTGGAGAGCTTTGTCACCGGTCAACTGGTCGTCGAACTGGACTTTTTACCGGACACGGAGCCGGTCCTCCGTGCCCTTGTCAACGAAAGCGATTCAGAGATTCCGACTGTCCCGTCAACCGTCGCAGCGCTCGTCGAGAAGTTTCAGACTTTCGTTTCCCGAATTGACTTCGATCGGTTGCAGGAAAATCTGCAGGGAATCCTGAAAGGGCTCAACGAACTGGCGAACAACCAGGACGTGCGCGACGCGCTGGCCGGTGCGAACCGGTTTGTAAACAGCGACAGTACCCAGCAGCTTAGCGCCAACCTGCGGGCGACCCTCGCGGATGTCAGCAGCGCCACGCAGAATTTCGCCCAGCTAGCAACAGCCCTCAACGCCGAGATTGGGCCGGTAGCCACGGAACTGAAGTCGGCCGTCAAGAAGCTGGACGGTGCGTTGACGGCGGCGCAATCGACTCTAGAAAATCTCGACCGGCAGATCGGGGGCGATACCGGGCTCGAATTTCAGCTCACAACGGCACTGCGCGAGGTCCGCGACGCCGCGCGCTCGTTGCGCGCATTGACGGATTACCTGCAGAAGAATCCCGAAGCGCTGATTCGCGGTAAACGCGAGCGCTAGGAGTACCAGATGATGATCAAACGCAGTCTTTGGGTCTTGATTGTGCTGTCTGTCGCCAGCTGCGGCTCGTCGCCGCCGGTAGACTACTACAGGCTCCAGCCCCTTTCCGGCAGCGCCACCGCGGCTTCGGGGGACGCCAAGATACTTGGTATCGGCCCCCTGCAGGTGCCGGGCTATCTCGATCGTCCGCAGCTCGTCACGCAGGCGGCTGGCAGCAAGGTGATAGTCGACGAATTCAACCGCTGGGCTGAGCCCCTGGACGTTGCGCTGCCGCGTATCGTGACCGCCAACGTGGATCACCTGCTCGACTCCATTGTCGTGGTGGCTTTTCCTTATAGTTCAAATGTCCGCACGGACTACCGGCTAATTGGCCGGGTCATCCGCTTCGATGCAAACCAGTCCGGTGAGGCCGTGCTCGAAGTGCAGTGGGGTGTACAGGATGCGGATTCGAACACCGTGCTGACACCCCGGCGCACTCGGTACACCGCCCAGGCTACGTCCGCGAAAGATCCGGGCGCCATCGTTATCGCGCTGAACGGAACGGTGGACGCCTTCAGCCGTGATATCGCCAGCAATATCCAGACGCTGTTGTAAGGATCGCTGGCCGCCGGCTCTCAGACCTGTTTTTTCTTTTTGCTTTTCTTCAGCGCCTGGTCCAGCGCGTCGCAAACGATGGTCAGCACCTCTACCCGGGCGGCGCGCTTGTCGTTGGCAGCTACCAGGTGCCAGGGCGCATCCTCGGTGGACGTCTGTCCAACCATGTCGTTCACGGCCGAAACGTAGGCGGGCCATTTTTCGCGGTTGCGAAAATCCTCGTCGGTGATTTTGTATTTTTTGTAGGCGGTCTTCTCCCGCGCCTTGAATCGCCGGAGCTGCTCGTCGGGATCGATGTGCAGCCAGAACTTAAGCACCAGTTGTCCGTGTTCGATGATTTGCGCCTCGAAGTCGTTGATCTCCGCATAGGCTCGCTGCCACTCGTCTGGTCGGGCCAGCCGCTCCACGCGCTCCACCAGCACGCGGCCGTACCAGGTGCGGTCGAAGATGCGCATGTGCCCGTTGCGGGGCAGCCGGCGCCAGAAGCGCCACAGGTAATGGTGGGCCAGTTCCTCCTCCGTGGGCGCCGCCACCGGGATTACCTTGCAGTCGCGGGCCGACACCGCGTGGGTGATGCGCCGGATCACGCCACCTTTGCCGGCGGCGTCCCAGCCTTCGAAGGCCATCACTACGCCCTGTCCCTGCTCTCGTGCCTGCAGTGACAGCTGGTGCAGTTGCAACTGCAGTGCTTCAAGCTCTTTGCGGTACTTGTCGTAGTCGAGGGTTTTCGCGAGATCAACTGCGGCGAGATAGTCGCGCCTGGTGGCAAGCACCGCCGGCAGCGGCGAGCGTGGCGGATTGTCGAAGCGTTGCTGCAGGGCGTGTAACAGGGTTTCAGCAACGGCGAGGTCGCGGGCGCGCTCGTCGCTGCCGTCCAGAACAATCCACGGCAGCACGTCGCCGGAGGCTTCGAGCAGCCGCTGGATAACGGGTTGCGCCGAGTCGTAGTGTTTCAGGATGACGTAGTCCAGGTCTTCGACGTAGATTGCGTGATCACCCTGCACGTTCTTCAGGCGCTTTTTCATAGCCTTCCGCGGCAGGTCCAGCCAGAGCTTCAGGATGACAGTGCCGTCGTCGGTCAGCATCCGGTCCAGGTTGTTGAAATGCCGGGTGCGGCGAGCCATCTCGGCGTCGTCAATTTCGCCCCTTAGAAACTCCCCGATGACCTGGGTGATCCAGGCGCCGACGAAGATCCCGATGCGGCCGGCCGGGGGCATGGAACGCCAGAAACGCCAGAAGCGGGGCCGGGTGCGCTCTTCTTCGGTGGGTATGCTGGCGAACCACGTGTCCAGGTGACGGCCGTCCATCCACTCGTGCAGCCGGTCGACGACCTGCTCGCCGCCGATCCGGTCGGGCCCGGCCAGCAGCACGATCACGCTGAAGCCGGCTTCCCTGAGCACGAACTGGGCGTTGACCAGCTCCACGCGCAGATCCGGGATCCTGGCCTTGATTTCCGTCTTGGTCAGTTTGTCAGCAGCCTCGGAGGGGCCGTCAGAAATCTCTTTGGAGTCAGCCATTTCCGCCGTTTCACCCCCGTAAATCCGAATTCCCTCCAGCAACGAATCCTAGTGTACTCAAGGAGGAAATTCGCCACCGGCTACGGCCGGAGGTTGTCACTCCAAGGGTTTGGCCGCCGGGGTGGTCTTCGCGTCGCGATCCCCCCCTACCTCCCGAGATCCCCCCTGTTGCGATCGGGGGTCGCCCCGGCAGCCAGCAAAGCGAAAAGGCCGGCGTTCCCCCCAACGCCGGCCTTTTTTTGTGCCGCGGTCGGGATGGCCAGGGTGATTACCAGGCGTAGCCCACCTGGGCAAAGGCATTGATGCCGGCGCCGCGCAGCCGGTCACCCACCGGGATATCGGAATCGGCGACCCGGTTGAAGCCGGCGGTGTGCACCGTGTAGTCGTCATCCAGCAGGTTTTCCACACCTAACCGGATCTGCAGGCCGGATTGGCCCAGCCACTGGCCGTAGAGATTGAAGACGCCGTATGCGGAGGTGTCTTTGTTGTTGCTGCTGGGTTCATCCAGCACGATGGTGCGGGAAATATTGTCCTGCTTCGCTGCAAACACGCCCTCCGCGGTGACGGACCAGCGCGATTGTCCCCACGTCAGTGCCAGCCGGCCGTTCAGGGGCGCTATTCTGAACAGGTCATCGTCCAGGTCTTCATTCTTGCCCCGCACGTAACTCGCCAGGCCGTCCAGGCGCCAGGATTCGCTAAAACTATAGCGAAACACGGTGTCGATCCCGTACAGCTCGGCCTCCGTATTCGCGAACTGCAGGGGCGTGGAATCACCGTTGACCGTGCTGACCAGTTGCACGTCACCCAGCGCCTGCGGGTCGCTAATGGTCGAGGCCACCCCGACGCCCTGGATGAAATCGTGCACCTTGCGGTAGAACATCCGGGGATTGAAGAAGCCCTTGTCGAAGGACCATTCGAGACCGAGTTCGAACTGGTTCGACTTCTCCGGGTCGAGGTCCGGGTCGCCTACATAGTTGTTGAAGTCGCCCAGGCCGGAATTCACTTCCAGCGGGATCCACAGGAAGCGCTCGATATACGACGGCGCGCGCGTGCGGCGCGCGTAGCCGAGCTGCAGGCCCAGGTCGCTGGAGATCGCGTAATCCAGCTTTACCACGAGATCCAGTTCGTCCTCGTCCTCGTCGCGATCGCCGTCATTGAACGCGTTGCGCAGCCGGCACACGGCACCCGGCGGCCCGCCACCGGTCGGGGGGCAGTTGCCGCTGGCGTCTTCGGCGAGCTGCGCGGGGAACGCATTCACGACATCGGCGTTGGCCGACGAGCGGTTCCACCGCGCGCCGAGCTCCAGGCCCCAGGCCTCGCCCAGGTCGCCGCGCCATTCGGCAAACAGGCCGTACTCGTCGGACTTCGCATCCTGGAAGTTTTCGACGTAGAACGGCGCGAAATCAGGATCGGTCACCAGCCCCGAATGCTCCGCCATGTTCCCGTCGAGGCCGAGTTTCAGCATGCCGCCGAATGATTCCACGGCGCCGCTGAAGGCAAAGCCCAGGGCCTCGGCATCCACGTCGACCTTGCGCCGGTCTTCGTCGACCAGGAAGGGTGGCGGATTGGGCGGTGGCGGTTCGAAGAAGTTCGGCGGCGAACGCAGATCGTAGTTCTTCATGCCGTGGTCGATATTCGTGTAGAACAATTGCGCCGCCCAGCTCACCCCACCCCATTCCTGGCGCAGGCCCGCGTTCACGCGGTCCGTGTCGAAGAAATCAATGTCCAGCGGCAGTGCCGGTGTGCCACTGGGATCCGTGTCGGTGTGGGTATAGTCGAGCGATACTTCGCCGTCACCCCAGCTGAAGCCATACCCGGCGCCGTAGGTGGCGCGCTCGTACTCCGACGCGCCGATCTTGCCGTCGCCGAAGTCCTGGTCATCGCCGTCTTCGTAGCTGCCGATCAGGTGACCGCGGTGACGCCGATTGCTCAACGCGAGCATGGCAGACGCCGCGTAGCCATCGTTGCTCATCGCTGACGCCAGGATGTCGCCACTGGACCGGGCCCGGTCGTCAGCGGAAAAGCTCGACTGCTTGGACTGCGCAGTGATCAAGCCACCGATGCCGGGTCCGGAACTGACCGGCGCGATGCCGCGGGTCAACGTCACGGTGCGCGTGAGCCCCGGCGGCAGGTAGTGCATTGGCGAATCCATCCAGTTCAGGCCGCCGGGCGTCACACGCATGTCATCCACGCGCACGTTCATGCGCGGCCCGAACAGCCCCCGGTACTGCGCCTGGCCGCTCAGGGGGCCGTTGGGATTCACCGTGGCACCCGGCAGCCGCGAGATGATGCTCATCGAATCCGGCGTCGGTGCGGCGCTGACGCCCGGGGTGATGTCGGTCGTATCGTCGCGCTGGGTGGTTTCGATGACTGTAATTTCCGGCATCTGGGCCGCAGCCACTATGGGCCATGTGACCAGCACCAGGGCCACGCCACTGCGTCGGGTGCTCATGCTTATTGGTTCTCCCCGGCCCCTTCAATGGGGATAGCCTAGGAAGATATCGACACACTGTCCATATGTTGGGCCGATAGATACCGAGAGGCGGGCGGGTCCGCCATGCGCAGGAGCGAGTTGAGATAGGCCGGCCCGGGAAGGGCCGAGGTCAGCCGGCGACGGGCGCGACCACCAGCAGGGGACCGCCGGATACGACGACGCCGCCCGGTTTCTCCAGCGTGATGGCAAAGGCTGCGGGCCCGTTTACCGCCAGCTTGGAGTCGATGGGAATAATGACTTCTCGGGTGCCGGCCGGGACGTCGAATACGCCGCCGTCTACAGGCCGCTCGTCCCGGTCGGGATCGACAATCCACAGCTGGTACTGGGCGGTCGCGGGTTCGTTCGCAACCAGCCCTGACAAACGCATATACCCGGCCTGGCGCTCGTCGCTCCAGACGACGTCACCGGTGACCCCTTCATAGCCTTCGGCGGCCGCCGACGCGGCCCAGGGGGCAACGATTGCGTCCGCCTGCGCCATCAGCGTTGCGCGTGGTTCTGCCGGCGCGGCTGGCGAGCCAGGTTCGGGGCCACCACGAACCACGAAGAATGCCAGGGCCAGCGCCGCCGCCAGGTACCAGCCCGTCATGCCGGCATTCAGCCAACGCGACTTGCTGGTGGCGGTTTCAGCGCGGGTCCGGCGAGCGCTCTGAATATCGCTGACAATTCCAGCGTCATTCCTTGCCCGACCCTGCGCGAAATAGCTCTGCGCCTGTCGTTCGAGCTTCGCGCGCAAGTCGTCGGGCATGCGCTCCACTCCGCGCTCATCGTCCACCAGGAAACCTACCTGCACGAGGCTCGCTACACGCATGAACTCGTCGCGTGCCATTTCAGTGTCTGTGCTCATAAGTTCCTCAATCTCCGACGACTCCGGTCGTCCCAGCCCCGTGGCGGCTTCTTCGGCGAGCAGCTCGGCGAGCCGCTCATTCCTGCCGCTGGCGTCGGTCATCCCGCCGAACCTTCCGCCGGATTGTCGAGTTCCTCGACGAGTTTCAGCTGCTCACGCACATGCATGAGACCGCGTCGGACCCGGGTCTTCACGGTGCCCAGTGGCATGTCCAGGGCCTCGGATATCTCGCTGTGGCTGTACCCTTCGTACAGCGACATCGCAAGGATTTGCCGGTGCGTCGGATCCATGTCCGACAGCACGCGTTCCACCTGGGCCACCTCCGCATCGTCGTTGAGCGTGGTGGCAACGGCTGGCTGGCTGGCGCCTATCTGGTCGTCGATGGACTCCATGCCGGGCCGGCGATTGAACTGCCGCAGCCGGTCAATCAACCGTCGCCGCGTAATCGTCGAAATAAATGCCACTTCGCTGGCAACGTTGCGATCGTAGCGGCCGGCGTTTTTCCAGATCTCAATAAAGATTTCCTGCACCGCATCTTCGGCCTCCATGTGGTTGCCGAGATAACGGCGGGCCAGGGACCATACGAGGTCGCCATAGCGGCTGATGAAGTCAGCCACGGCGGTTTGGTCACCTTCGGCGACCCGTTCAAGAATTGGTTTTTCGTCAGACACTTCTGGTTCGCACGAAGCCCTGGCCACGCGCCGCAGGCGCGTCGCTTGCGTGGCTTCGCTGGTTAGCTGCAATCGCTCGATCATACATGACCTGCCCGTTCAATCTAGTTTGACAGCCGCTCCAGCCGTCTGACTGTCTGTATTTTCGGTCCCGGACGCAGCGTGGATTCAGCTGCAATAGCTTGTGGGCCCTATAATCTCTTGGAATGCTCGGCATCCTCGCCACCTATAACGTCAAGGGCGGCGTCGGGAAGACCACGACTACGGTAAACCTGGCCTGTCTTGCCGCCCAGGACGGATTCCGAACCCTGCTCTGGGATCTCGATCCGCAGGGCGGTGCCACCTATTGCCTGAACATGTTGCCGTCAGGCAAGGCAGGCAGCCGCAAGCTGGTCACGGGCAGGCTGGGCCTGGACGAGGTCGTCCAGCCAACGTCTTTCGAGAATCTGCACCTGCTGCCTGCGCATCGGTCCTTCCGCAACATGGATCTGCATCTCGAAGCGAAGAAGAAGCCGACAAAACGCTTGCTGAAAATGATGCGGCCGTTGAGCCAGCACTACGATCTGTTGCTGATCGACTGCGCGCCGAGCATCTCCCTCGTGTCGGAGAACATTTTTCGCGCCGCCGACGCGCTGTTGATGCCGGTTGTGCCGAACCCGCTGTCGTTGCGGGCCGTGCAGCAGGTCCAGGAATTCCTGGCCGAACAGGAGTTCAGGGGTGTCGAACTGTTGCCCTTCTTTTCCATGGTAGATCTGCGCAAACGTCTGCATCGCGACATGGTCGAACAGCCGCCACCGGACCTGGCGCAGTTTGCAACGGTATGGATTCCCTACGCGAGCGCAATCGAGCAGATGACGGTGCGGCGCGCACCGCTGGTGAGTTACTCGCCCGGCAGCCGCGCCGGCCTGGCGTATCGCCAGCTATGGGAGGAAACGCGGGCGCGTCTCGGACTGCGCGCCGAGGGAGGTGACGCGTCGCCAGGCTGATCCGGGGTCAGGCGTCCCTGTTCTGCGGCCACTTTCGCCGAGGCAAAAAAAAGCGGCGGGTTGCCCCGCCGCTTGATCGACTCATTCGTCCGAATGACTCTGCTCAGGGCATGACCCAGTCACCGCCCTGGAAGCCGCAGCCGATTTCCAGGCCGCCGAGCTGGTCGTTGTCTTCGTAGTAGACGGACTGGCTGTCGCCCACGTCGCACATCGCGACCATGCCATCCGTCGGGCAATCGCCTGAGCTGTGGACCGCGTCGCTATTGTCATCGGTGCTGCCCAGCGTGGCGCAGCCCTCTGCGTTGGCCGGCGCCTGGCAGGTCTTCATGGTGCCGTCCATCATCAGGTTCTGTAACTGGTAGATGCAATGCCCGTCGCCAGGTTTGCCCTTGGGCAGGTCGTCGCCTTCGCTGTGCAGGCCGGCTACGGCAATACCGAAAGCCACCAGACCAATCAGCGCAGCCGAATACTTCACAACTGTTTTCATGAATCAGGCCTCGTATTTAGGGGATAAGTGATGCGTTCTATTAGTCTCAGCTTGGTGAACGCGGAGAATAGTATAAGGACGAAACTGGCCAGAAAATCAATAGGCCTCGTTCATGGCTGCAGTGCGGCCAAGGCGTCATCTGTCGATTCCGGCCCATTGGGCGCCCGCCCGCTCGCTTATGTGTCGGCGACCCACGGGGCGTTGAAAGACACCCGGTGCATCAGCCGATGGGACTGGCCGAAGTCGAAGATGCCGCGGTGTAGCGTCGAGTAGTTGTCCCACAAGGCCAGGGTCCTGGGTTCCCAGTGCAGCCGGGCCTGGTACTCGGGGCGCGTCTGGTGCGCGAACAGGAAGTCGAGTACCGCGCGGCTTTCGTTGCGGCTCATGCCGACGATCTCGCGGGCCATGAGCTCGGAAACGAACAGGAACTTCCGACCGGACTCCGGGTGTGAGCAAACCACCGGGTGTTCGGTGGGTGGCAGGAACTTGCGCATGTCTGTGAGGGCCTTGCCGCCGAGCTGGTCGAACACGCGGTGCGGGTCACGCGTGAGGTTGTCGTGAATGCATGTGAGCCCGTCGAGAAAACTTTTCCAGGCCGGTGACAGGTCTTCATAGGCAGCGCATTGATCGGCCCAGACGGTGGCGCCGGCCCCGTCGGGTACGTCGTGGGCATGCAGAAACGAGCCGCGGGTCGGCTTGCTGCGAAAGGAGCTGTCGGCGTGCCAGTTGATGTCGGCGACGGGGCCGTCGTACATGGCGGGGTATTCCTGCACCCAGACGCCGTCCAGGCCCTCCAGGCTGCCCACGTACCCCAGTTTCTGGATCTCACCGAAGCGCGCGCCGAGCGCCAGGTGTTGCTCTGGCGACAGTGCCTGGTCACGGAAAAACAGCACCTGGTATTTCAGCCACGCATCGTAGACATCCTTGAACAGGCC
>Ga0265303_10000036_pt1 | contig 51145 bp, 48 predicted proteins | sample Helome_2_FD_192494 | JGI IMG/M metagenome (GOLD analysis project Ga0265303, IMG submission 192494) | Marine sediment microbial communities from subtidal zone of North Sea - Hel_20160317 (Illumina Assembly) | ecosystem: Environmental > Aquatic > Marine > Subtidal zone > Sediment ... | reverse complement strand
TAACCGCCGGGAGAGTGATCACCGTAGCCGTTGGAGGCCAGGCCACCTGCCAGGTCGAAGCCGGGTGCGCCGCTTGCAATCCAGGCCAGGATGGCTGCCGCCACGATGGCGCCAAGCACCTGGGCAATGACATAAGCGGGTAGCTCGGACCACTTGAAACGTCCGGCCACTGCCAGTCCAACGGAAACCGCGGGATTCAAGTGACAGCCTGAAATGTGGCCGATCGCGTATGCCATGGTCAGGACCGTCAGTCCGAAGGCCAGCGCAACACCGACGAAGCCAATACCCAGTTCCGGGAAACCCGCCGCGATCACCGCAGAACCGCAACCACCCAATACCAGCCAGAACGTGCCTATGAATTCAGCTACTGATTTTTTTGCAAGCGACATTGATCTCTCCTTTGTTGGTTCGGGCTTAATCATAGCCTATTGCAGGAGAATTTCAGTTCTCCCCATTTTCTCCTTGTTCCACGTGCCGGCGAAGCGCCAGCCGCGTTCCTGCCCAGTATCCGCCGTAAGCCATGACGAACCAGACCCATATGTGTGGACCAGCGATCTCGCTCAGCCAGTACCAGGGCCAGGCGATGGCAAGAATAAAATTCATCAATGCTTCGATAAGCAGTTCGATCAGCATATCGAAGGAAATGCCGGCCAATAATGCTCTGATGCTCTCGAACTGCAGAAAGAAATCTCGAATCTCACCCAACTCCACGACTACGTAAGTCAACAACGCGACCACACCGTAGAATCCGCCGCCAAAAGCAAGCCACTTGTTGTGAACGGGGTCGTGCTTTTTCCGGTTTTTTTTATCCTTGCTTTGAAGCTTGATCTGCTTTTCCAACTCATCCATGTCCACGACCGAGTCCAGGTAGTCGTTTCGCAACGCCCACCAGATCAGGGCATAACTTGCCAGCGCAACAGGAAGGCCGGCTTTGAACGCAGCGATAAACAGGGTTTCAATCATGGTCGCCAAGCCTACCACGCCTAATATCACTCCTTGCAATCCTCCGACCCTATCCCCACTTTTCCCCCATGCAAATCAAGGAGCCAAAAGTGGAACAGTATCGCGGCACCACTATCTGCTCGGTCCGCCGGGGAAACCTCGTCGTCATGGGTGGCGACGGCCAGGTGACACTGGGTAACACCGTTATGAAAGCCAATGCGCGTAAAGTGCGCAGGCTGTACAAAGACCGTGTGATTGCCGGTTTTGCCGGCGCCACGGCCGATGCCTTTACGCTTTTCGAGCGATTCGAAGGCAAACTCGAGAAACATTCGGGCCACCTGGTGCGAGCCGCAGTGGAAATGGCCAAGGACTGGCGCACCGACCGTGCACTGCGACGCCTCGAAGCCCTGCTGGCGATTGCCGACAAGGAAGACTCCCTGCTGATTTCCGGAACGGGCGACGTGATCCAGCCTGAGCATGGCCTGATCTCGATCGGTTCAGGTGGACCCTTTGCGCAGGCTGCCGCGCTGGCGCTAATCCAGAACACTGAACTGGACGCGGAACAGATCACCCGCCAGGCCCTGGGCATCGCAGCGGATATCTGTATCTACACCAACTCCAACCTGACCATCGAAACCCTCGAGCTCGAGTCATAAACATGTCCCAAATGACGCCACGCGAAATCGTCCAGGAACTGGACAAACACATCATCGGCCAGTCAGACGCCAAGCGCGCCGTAGCCATCGCCCTGCGTAACCGCTGGCGGCGGATGCAGGTAGACGAGGAACTGCGCGTTGAAATAACGCCCAAGAACATCCTGATGATCGGCCCGACCGGTGTCGGCAAGACCGAGATTGCACGGCGCCTGGCGCAGCTGGCAAATGCGCCCTTCATCAAAGTGGAAGCCACCAAGTTCACCGAGGTAGGTTACGTCGGCAAGGACGTAGAATCGATTATCCGGGACCTGGTGGATACCTCGATAAAAATGACCCGCGAACAAGCCATGGCGAAAGTTCGCTCACTGGCCGAAGACGCAGCCTATGACAGGATTCTCGACCTGCTGCTGCCGCGTCCGCAGTCCATACAGGGCATAGGTTTTGCCAACGAATCGGAACCGGAACAGGGACAGGAAGAGACCGGTGACAGCAGGACACGGCAAAAAATGCGTTACAAACTGGTACACGGTGAACTGGATGACCGTGAAATTGAATTCGATGTGTCGATGCAGGGTGGCGTAGAAATCATGACACCACCAGGCATGGAAGAAATGGCCAGCCAGTTGCAGGGCATGTTTCAGAATCTGGGCAGCCAGAAAACCCAGAAACGCAAGATGAAAATAGCAGATGCCTACCCGATCCTGGTCGAGGAAGAAGCCGCCCGGCTGGTTAATGAAGAAGAAATCAAGGCCCAGGCACTGGAGAATGCCGAACAAAACGGCATTGTATTCATAGACGAACTGGACAAGGTAGCGCGGCGTTCCGAGTATGGCGGCGCTGACGTTTCACGCGAAGGCGTTCAACGGGACCTGTTGCCGCTGGTGGAGGGTTGCACGGTCTCAACCCGCTACGGCATGATCAAAACCGACCATATCCTGTTCATCGCTTCCGGCGCGTTTCACCTGTCCAGACCATCGGATTTGATCCCGGAACTGCAGGGCCGTTTACCCATCCGGGTGGAGCTTCGTGCACTGGAAGTGGTTGATTTTACAAGAATTCTAACGGAACCTTATGCTTCACTGACTGAACAGTACACCGCCCTGATGTCAACCGAAGGGGTCAAGCTGGGTTTCAGTGCAGACGGCGTTCGCCGCATTGCGGAAATTGCCTGGCAGGTCAACGAATCAACAGAAAACATCGGTGCCCGCCGCCTGCATACCGTGCTGGAACGCCTGCTGGACACGATTTCCTACGAAGCGCCTGACCGTTCCGGTGATTCTTTCTCGATTGACGCGTCTTACGTGGATGAGCACCTCGATGAACTGGCCGGCAACGAAGACCTCAGCCGCTACATTTTGTAAGTGATTCAGCTTTCCTGACAATTCGTTTAATATTTTTTATACAATCTGCGTCCTAACTAATTGATTAATATAACCAATCAATTGGTGCGGGCAGGACCAATTCACGTAGTTTTTGCGTTAAACGATTGTTAACAAATTGTTTACTGTCGTATTAAGAAATGGTATAACCAGTTGTCACGTTTCGGCTCGAATGAAACGGTCATATAAATCAACGCACACATCAATAATTCATGAGGAAGCATTCATGTCTACAAATCATAAGTTAGAAAATGCAATTCACCTTGCTTTAGGGGTGGGCGCGGGCGCGATGGCTCTAACCTTCGCATCCAATGTTTTTGCACAAGACGCTGACGAGTCAGCCGAAGCTATCGAAGAAGTGATAGTTACCGGTTCTCGCATCGCCCGTGCAGATATCGACAGCGCCAGCCCTGTTACCATCCTCTCTCGCGAGGACATCGAGGCCACCGGCCTGACCGATGTCGGTAGCTTGCTGCAGCGCATGCCATCCATGTCCGGTTCGCCAATCGGTACGACCACCAATAACGGTGGTAACGGTTCTGTACAGATCGACCTTCGCGGTATGGGTGTTAACCGTACCCTGACGTTGATCAACGGAAAACGTACTGTTGACGGTGGCGATTACCAGACGATCCCAGCAACCATGATCGAGCGTGTCGAAATACTGAAAGACGGTGCTTCGGCTGTATACGGTGCTGACGCAGTTGCCGGTGTTGTGAACATCATCACCCGCCGTGACTTCGAAGGCATTGAAGTTTCAGCCCAGTACGCTGACTGGTTCGATAGCAAAGGTTCACAGTTCACGGTTGGCCTGATCGGGGGCTCCGAGTGGGATTCCGGTAACTTCGTGTTCGGCGCCGAGTACGTCGACCAGGATGAAGCCTACCAGGCTGATGCACCCTGGGATTACTTCTCAGATTCCTTCTACATCTATCCTGAAGGATGTGAAAACAACCTGTTGGCGCCATATCCGGAAGGCTGTTACCGGCTCGGTTCTTCACGCATTCCGGAATCCCGTCTGTCTTTCTTCAGCCAGGGCCTGTTCCTTATCGGAACGCCGGCTTCAGGGCCTTACCAGGCCGGTCTGATGATTCCTCACGATGGCCGTAACTACAACTATGCGCCGGTTAACTACATTCAGACTCCGTACAATCGTACGAACCTGTTTTCAGAAGCGCATTTCGACATCACTGACAACATCCGTTTCAATACGGAGATCCGCGGTAACTTCCGTGAGTCACGTCAGGAACTGGCGCCTCTGCCGTACACCGGCGGTGATCCGTTCCATAACGGTATCTACCAGGACACTCAGTACATGGGTGTATCTGAAGACAACTACTACCTGCGCCAGGCTGTTGACATCTACAACGCAGCAAATCCTGATGCCACACCGTTGATTTACGAGCCTCTGGTTACCCCGCGCCGCCGCATGATCGAAACCAAACGTGCGTTCGAGCAGGAAATCACCCAGTACCAGTTCGTATTTGGCTTTGAAGGCACTTTTGGCGACTACGACTGGGACGTGTTCCTGAACCAGGGCTATCGCAGCCGTCAGGACGTGGATTTTGGCCAGTTCTCTGGCGCACGCCTGAACAACGCCCTCGGCCCATCAGCCGATTTGGACGGTAACGGCCAGCCGGAATGTTATACCGACATCAACAACCCGGCCACCTTGATCGCGGGCTGTGTGCCCCTGAACATGTTCGGTGGCGGTTCCGTGGTTCGTGAAACCGGTGAAGTAACAGCGTCATCGTTGACACCGGACATGATCAACTACGTCTCTGCTGACCTCGTTGACAACTTCGTATGGAAATCAACCCAGGCAGGCGCCAGCATTGCTGGTTCGGCATGGGAACTTCCAGGAGGCCCGCTCGGTTGGGCAGCCGGTTACAACTACTACCGGCAGAGCTTCAAGTACACGCCTGATTCCGGTAAAGTGACGGGCGCTGTAACGGGTAACGTCGGCGCCGGTACCAACGGCAAGCTGACCAACAACGGCGTCTTCGCTGAATTCCTCGCTCCTGTTTGGGACAACGGCACCCAGAACCTGTACTTGAAGGGTGGCGTGCGTTACGACGACTACGACGCGTTCAGCGGCAAGACCACCTGGCAGTTTGGTATTGAGTTCCAGGCGCTTGACCAGTTGAAATTGCGTGGTACGGCCGGCTCGGTTTTCCGTGCTCCGACCATTGGCGAACTGTTCGGTGGCGTAGTTGACAGCTTCCCGACTTACAGTGATCCCTGCGTGACAACCGGCTCAGAATCACTGCCTCCAGGGTGTGCACAGGAAGGTGTACAGACTGATAACCAGGTTCGTGCCGCCGTTGGTGGTAACCCGGATCTCAAACCTGAAACCGGTAACACCTATACCGCTGGTCTGGTGTGGACGCCTCAGTGGGGCGACCATGGTCTGACCGCTACGGTTGACTGGTGGAAGATCAAGCTCGACGATGCTATCAGCTCGCTGGGTGTGCAGTACACTCTGGACGCCTGCTACAACGATCTTGACCAGGCCGCTTGTGCATTGGTCACACGTGACAACAGCTACCAGGTTGTACTGGTTCAGGATACGAACCTTAACGTGGCTGATCAGGGTGGCGAAGGCATCGACACTGAAATCCGTTGGGATTACAGCTCCAACATCGGCCAGTGGCAGGCATCTCTGCTGTGGTCACACCTGATCGAACGCACCAAGACCGCGTTCCCGGGTGCTGATGAGGAAGATCTTTCCGGTCGTCACACCGACCCGACCGCTCAGGACGGTGGTGCATACGCTGATGATAAGATCAACATGGCGGTTCAGTGGTTCTACAACGACTTCTCCCTTGGCTTGATGATGGAATACATCAGCGGCCTGGATTCAGACACGTTCTGCAACTGCGACAGTGATGGCGATTCGTCGAATAACGAGCCTGATGGATCGTACATTCAGAAAATCGATTCACAGACGTACTTCGACCTCGTGGGTTCTTACACGTTCAGCCAGGCAGGTTTCACGCTTTCAGGTGGTATCACCAACCTGGGAGACAAGAAGCCTCCGTTCATCGAAACCGGCTTTAACGCTGGTACCGATCCGTCGACCTATCGTTTGTTTGGTCGTGGTTACTTCGTGAAGGCCGCGTGGAAGTTCTGATCGAATAGTTCGACAGGTAATAAGCAGTAAAAAAGAAGGGCCGCTCCAAGCGGCCCTTCTTTTTGCCTTTCTGTCAGGCCCTGCCCGGGATTAGCCCGTTTTCCACAAACTGTCTTCGTTCACCAGTTCATAAAGGGCTTCGGCTTTTTCTACCAGGCCCTGGTCCAGCGGGTCCTGGCGGGTAGCGTCCAGTTGCCACTTCAGCGAGAAATGCCGGGCGACTTCACGCGCAGAACTGGCCTGGGAAGAAGGCACGTGGTCCGTGGGCAGATCGCCGCAGATAAACCAATGGTAATCCTCGTCCTGCTCGCGTTCACGAACCTTGCCGATGAGAATCTGGAAGGGAAGCGCCCAGGCCGGTTTCGCCTCGACCAGCAAGGCCTTGACCAGGCCCTCTTCCATGAACTGCCTCACTGCCTGGTCAAGTTGTTCCTTGACCCAGGCCTGCAGCTTTTCGTCTATTTCGTAATCTGTTTTTTCGTTCATTTACTTTTTCGCAATCAGGGCCCATGCCAGAGGCAGTTCATTATCCGGAACCTGGAACGGCCCGGCGCTTTCAATGGTGAAGCCCTGGCTCTGCAAGCCAGTGACAACCTTCTTGAACGATTCTTCGTCCGTCGCGGCGTCGCGCATCGACGACATGCGCCCGGAATAGGCGTCCAGTTCCCCATCCATCCGGCCAAGCCACCCCAATACCTCATCGGGGTCGTATTGCTGTAACTCGCTGTGAATGGTCCCGACATCGCCATAGAGCTTCGCCACCGTGTCATCGGCAACATGCTCACCGTGTTGTTTCATGACCGCTTCAAGCGCCTGGATCGCCGGGGCAAGCCGTTTCGCCGCCTCTTCGTACGGTTTCCGGTCGGCGCCGCGTACCGCTTCGAAGCCGGCCCGGAACATCTCGCTGGCCCGTTCAACGAAACCAGACTCCTGCACACGGGAAACGGCGTCGAGGTTACTCAGGCACTCCTGCTGAATTGCGCCCCCCTGGATATGCATCAACAAGGCCAGGCGCCCACCCGGAGCGAGCAGCCTTTCGGCTTCAGCAATGGCCTGCAGGCCGGCATATTCAATACCAAACTGGCTGGTGATGAGATCGAACGCACCTGAGTCCAGTGGAATATCTCGCGCATCGGCAACGACGCCCTTGACCTGGGGAAACCGGTTCTGGATGTTGCTGATGGCCGCCCCCGACAGGTCAGTACAAGTCATCCGAGCCGGCCTGTCACCGAAATGCTGCAGCGCCTGCTCTACCACGGCGCCATTGCCGCTGGCTATATCCAGGATTAAAGGTTCCTGGTAGTTCTGGCGCGCCAGTTGAAAAACCTCGTTCCAATACGCCGCGAAGGCCGGGTGTCCGGCCCCGCCACTGGAATAGGCTCCGGCACTGCCGGTGCCCTGCCAGTAGGCATCCCAGCTTTTCTTGGGATCTGTCATATCTGAAAACGCCTGATCGCTGTAATGGGCTAGTATAACAATCGCATTTCAATAACAATAACTAAATGACCAACGAACTCACACAACTGAGCAAAATGGCCAGGCGCGCAGTGCAATCCTACGATTGGGCCACGGTTGGACGATGCGCCCATGATATTCTTCTCCGCGACCGGACAAGTGCAGAGGGGTATTTTCTGCTCGGAATGGTGGAGCGGGTTAACAAACACCCGGTTAAATCACTCCAGGCATTCGAAAAAGCGCTGGAACTGGATCCGGACCGTTACGATGCAGCAATCGAACTGGCCAACCAGTACTCGACAGCGAGGCGCAATGGCGATGCGGCGGACCTGTTGAAAAAATACCAGGACAAACTGCAAAACAGTCCCAGGTATCTCGACCTGGCAGGAACAGTCTATACCGGCATTGGAATGTCCGAGGAAGCGTGGCCTCTTTTCGAGAAGGCGCTGGAACTGCAACCGGGTGTGGACCTTTTCCAGGCGAACCTGGCTACCTGCGCCGTATTTCTTGGAAAAATAGACCGGGCCCGGAAAATCTACCAGGGCTTGCTGGAGCGGTTTCCTGATCACCGCCGTAATCACTACCAGCTATCACGCCTGCAAAAAGCCACGGATTTCTCACACGTAGACCAGATGAAAGAAATACTGAGCCGCAGTGAAGACCAGGTGGACCTGAATGTCCCCCTCTATTATGCAATCGGAAAAGAACTCGAAGACCTGGAACAATGGGACGAATCGTTCGAGTTCTACAAAAAGGCCGGAGACACCGTTCATAATATTACCCAGTATGATTTTAACGTCGATCTGGATTTGATTGACAAAATCATCGAGGTTTGCGACGCACAATGGCTGGCGCAAGCGACCACCGTAACGCCGCAGGCCAGTTCCGGAAAAACACCGATATTCATCGTTGGCCTGCCCCGCACCGGCACAACCCTGACGGAGCGCATAATCTCGAGCCATTCCCAGGTGGAGAGCCTTGGTGAAACCGTTTTCCTGCAGAGAATTCTGCGCCTGCAGAGCGGCGTAAAGAGTACCGACCAGATCAATCCCGAAATGATCGAGGCCATTGCCGCAAAGGATATGTCACTCATCGCTGAGGGATATGTGGATGCTTTGCGGTACAGGATGGGTGATGAACCGATGTTCATCGACAAATTACCGTTCAATTTCCTCTATCTTGGATTTATCGCCCGCGCCTGGCCGGATGCGCGCATTGTCCACCTGGCCCGAAACCCGATGGATTCCTGCTTTTCCATGTATAAGCAGGTGTTTACCTGGGCATACAATTTCTCGTATTCGATTGACTCCCTGGGCCAGTACTACCTGGCTTTCGACCGCCTGCGCAAGCACTGGCAGGAAGTTCTGCAGGACCGGATCATCGAGGTCAAATACGAATCGCTGGTTGCGGACCCGGAAGGCCAGACCCGTTTACTGCTTAACCGGCTGGGCCTCGAATTCGAGCCGGCCTGCCTCGAATTCGACAAGAACAAGGCGCCCAGCGCTACGGCCAGTTCAATCCAGGTACGTGAAAAAGTCCATACCGGCTCTGTCAACAAGTGGACCCGTTACACAAAGCAACTGGAGCCCCTTCGATCGCTTTTTGAAAATGCGGGTGTTCCAGTTGAATAGATCATCTTCACACGACAATCTTTCCCGGCTCAGTGCGGCAGCCAGGCGGGCGTCACAGGCAGGCAACTGGACCACCGTTGAGAACTGCGCCGGTGAAATCCTGAGACTGGACAAAAGGAACCCGGAAGGTTGGTTCCTCACCGGTCTACTGGAAAAGAATGCCGGTAAAAACCAGCAGGCCGTCGCTTCTTTTTCCAGGTCCGTCCAATTCGATGCGAAACGCCACGATTCGGCGATAGAACTGGCCGCTCTTTGCCAGGTGTTTTTAAAGCACCGGGAGGCCGTGGCCCTGTTGAAACGGTACGTGCCAGCCCTGCGCAACAGTCCGTACTACCTGGACATGGCTGCCGGCATTTACTCCCGGCTGGGATTGCACGACAAAGCCTGGCCACTTTACCAGCTTGCGAACGAACTGCAGCCGGATATAGATCGCTTCCAGGCCAACCTGGCGGCTTGTGCGGTGAATCTTGGAAAAATCGAACAGGCAAAAACACTTTACAAGGGCTTGTTGGCAAGACATCCGGAGCATCAGCGGAATCACTATGAGCTGTCGCGGCTGGAGACAGCAAAGGACCTGGATCACGCAAAATGGATGAAGGAAATCCTGGATGCAAGCCGCTTGCCGCCTGAAAAAAACATCTTCCTTTACTATGCCATTGCCAAGGAACTGGAAGACCTGGGCCAGTGGGAAGAAGCTTTTGATTACTACCTTCAGGGTGGCGATGCTGCAACCGGCGTTTCCGCCGGGTCCGGCTACAGCGTCGATAGCGATATCGAAATTATCGACCGGATCATCGAGACCTGCACCCCGGAATGGCTGGCCCCGGAGCGGGGAGACCCCGAGCCGCTCAAACCGGCAAAAACCCCGGTGTTCATTGTCGGCCTGCCACGCACAGGCACAACCCTGGTTGAAAGGATCGTTTCCAGCCATTCACATGTAGAAAGCGCCGACGAAACGTTTTTCCTGCAAATCGCAATCCGTCGCGTCAGCGGCGTGGATGCAAAGCACGAAATGAGTACTGCAATCATCGATGCTGCTGCGCAAAAAAACCCGCAAGAGATCGCCGATACCTACCTCAATGCCATAGAGTACCGCCTGGGTGGCTGGCCGTTGTTCATCGACAAATACCCTTTCAATTTCCTGTACCTCGGATTCATCGCCAAGGCATTTCCCCATGCCAGGATTGTTCACTTGAAACGCAACCCGATGGATGCCTGTTTCGCCATGTTCAAGCAGTCCTATTTCAAGCAGGCATACACGCTGGAAGACATCGGAAAGTATTACATCGCCTACGACCGTTTGTGCAGGCACTGGCAGGAACTGTTGCCGGGGCGCGTCATTGAAGTCGACTACGAAGCACTGGTCAGCGATCCCGAACAACAAACGCGGCTGTTACTGGAACAGCTCGGGCTGGATTTTGAACAGGCGTGTCTTGACTTTCACCTGAATGAGCAACCCAGCGCCACCGCCAGCAACGTACAAATTCGCGAAAAGGCTCACACACGTTCGGTAAACAAGTGGAAACACTGGGAAGAACAGTTACAAGTGCTGAAAAATCAGCTCGAATCCGCCGGAATTGTTACTGCCTGATGTAACCCTGGCTGATCACCCGGTCCATCTTGTTGTGGTAGCGCTGACGGTCCGCATCATTCCCGGCCTTCTCCTCAGCCTGCACCATCCATGAATCAGCGGACTTCTTGTCGCCTTTCATCAGGTAACTCATGCTCATCAGGAAATAGAAGCGGCTTTCATCTTCGCGTTTGTTGATGGCAAACTCCAGGTGATCAATTGCCGCATTGTAATCACCGTCGATTATCGAGCTCTGGGCAAGATGATAGCGGTAGTAAGGGTTGTTCATGCGGTGTGACTCGACCTTATTCCTGTAGAATTCGGCCAGTTCAAGCCGTTCTTCCTCTTCGTAGAGGTTGGCCAGGTTGCTCATCGCGACCAGGTTGAACTGGTCAACTTCCAGGGCCTGCTTGTACGCTGCCTCGGCGTAATCGGGAAACCCTTCCCGGCGATGAAGTATCCCAACATTGATCCACGCGGGACTGAAGCTCGGGTCTTCGAGGAGGGCTTGCCGGAAATTTTCATAGGCAAGATTCGCGTTGCCGTTCAACATGAGATCCACACCGATATTGCTGAAATAGTGCGCCCGGGCGCGTGAATCGCTGATAATCCTTCGTTCATACATGACGTGAAAATCATAGATATTGAAGTCAACCACCCGTCTCTCGCCCACCCCGAGGTCAACCAGCACATTCACATGCTGGCTGAACAGAAACGAATCACCGGCGAGTGACCAGTCGGGCGGAATATCCACTTCCTGGTATTCGGCATGAATATCCAGGTAACGGGACATGGCAATGAACATATTGGTGAAGGAAAGACAGTTACCCCGCCGGTCCAGAAACGTCTGTTCTGCCGTGCGCGTCTTGTCATCATAGATCAGCTCGAAATTGCCGTCTCCCATCACGGCATACACCAGGCGCTTCATGCGGGCATAGCGATTTTGAGCGCCGTCGTTGTATTTTTCCACGAAGGCGATCATCTCCGGGGTCATTTCCAGAATGTCCACCTGCGAGATACTCGCTGACAGAGTTGCATCCGCCAGGGGGCTTGTTTTAACGACATCTTCGGCTGTAACGGGCTTTCCGGGTGTCTTGTACCTGCTTTCATCAAGTGTTGCACACGATGAAAGGAAAATGACCGTAATGATGGCCAGAAATGTGAATTTAATGCGCATGATCTTTTTCCATGTCGTTATCCACTAACGTATATATACATCTTTTCTGCAGATTCTTCATTGATCAACAACCGGTTTACGACGATATGCCCGGTAATCGGGACAAGGGGCGTCTAGAATGGCTCTATGGGAATTTACAGCAAGTTCGTCATGCCGAAGCTGGTTCACCTCACCTGTGGACAAAATCCGGCCATGAAACAGCGGAAAAAACTGATTCCGAGGGCCACCGGCCGGGTACTTGAAATTGGTATCGGCTCGGGCCTGAACATACCGTTTTACGATGCGAAGAAAGTGGACCATTTATGGGGCATCGATCCCTCGCCTGAAATGTGGTCGATCGCCAGGAAAAATGCCAGGGAAAATCACCTGGATGCCGAGTTCATGGAAGCAAGCGCAGAATCCATTCCCATTGAGAACCATGCTGCCGACACCGTAGTGATGACTTACACTCTGTGTACCATTGCGGACGTCCACGCCGCCCTGGGAGAAATCAGGCGGGTACTCAAGCCAGAGGGGAAACTGCTCTTTTGCGAGCACGGTGAAGCACCCGATGAAAATGTGAAATTATGGCAAAGACGCCTGAATCCCATCTGGGGAAAGCTGGGTGGAGGATGTCATCTCAACCGGCCAATCCCTCGCCTGCTGGAGGAATGCGGATTCTCCAGTGACGATCTTCAGACCATGTATATTCCAGGCTGGAAACCGGCCAGTTTCAACTATTGGGGCAGCGCACGCTTTGATTGAGTAGCCGCTTCAAATCTTCAGTAGTATCCAGGTCACTGGCCGCATTTGCCATCCCGACCAGCTCCAATCTACCGCTATATTGATCGAGAAGCGCTTTTGCACCCATTTGACCTTTCACGTTTTTTAATTCGTGTATTAGATCACTTGGAAATATCACAGGAGGCCCATAAACAAGGGATTCTTTAGAACACCATGAAGTCGCATAAAGACGTGATATATCACTATTCCAGGACGATATGAGCGAAAAAAGATCGTCTTTTTGAATTCGCCACTGATCACATTGCATAATCAGTACTCCGTCATAACCCGCCGGGATCTTACTCGCCCCACGGGCAATTGACTCGCCCATCCCCTGTACCCAGTTCTCGTTGTAAACCGTATCCAACGCCAGCCCCTTCAGGCTCTTTTCAACCTTTACTGATTCGGCTCCTGTCACCGCAATGACCTTGAGCCCCAGCTCCAGTAAAAGCCTGGCAGCGCGCCTCACCAGGGTTTCCCCATTGAACTCCAGCAATTGCTTGGGGCGACCCAGGCGGCTGGAAGGACCTGCAGCCAGCAGTATTGCCGCGAGCTTATGCTTCTGCGGATTTTGCATCGGCCTTTTGCATCAGTGACTGACCATTTCTCTGATTCAACACCGCGTGTATCTCAGCGGCAATGGCCAGGGCGATCGAAGATGGCAGTTCCGCGCCAATGTCCAGTCCGGCCGGACCATGCACGTCGAGATCCAGACACCCCGACATTTCACGTAACCGTTCCCTGCGTGCCCGCGGACCCAGCGCGCCAATGTAGGGAATACCGAACTGCGAAACCTGCTTTAGATACTGGCTGTCGTTTTCCAGGTGGTGGCTCATGATGACGACAGCATCCAGGTCATCCAGCTTTACTGATTCGCTCAGCAACGCAGGGCTGGAGCGGGTCACCAGGCACGCTGGCGGGTAACGCCCCTGCTTGGCGAAGGCCGGGCGATGGTCCACCACGTGCACCTCCCAGTCAAGTTCCGCAAGCACCCGGGCAAGTGGTACCGAATCGGGCCCACCACCGCAGATCAAAACACGGGTTCTGACTGGCATTTGCACCTGCATACAGGTAATCGGTTCAGCGTGAACCTGCAGTGTCTCGTTCCTCATCCGCCATTGCGGCCACGGAACTGACAATGCGCGCAGACTTTGCTGTAAATCATACTCCCCAACTGATATATCACTTTGATCCAACAAAGCGAAAGTCCCACAGGGCAAAGCTTTGGAGGGTTTTATAACCAGCGCGAGCAAAACTGCCCGGCGGGCTTCATGAGAACCGTACAACTGCTTCAGAAAGCCAAAATCATGGTCTTTGTCGAGACGTTGCAGCATTAAGTGAATGACCCCGTCGCAGCCCAGGCCAAGGCCCCACACCAATTCTTCATCGGCGTGCATGTCGTAGGTAACAAAAGCAGGCTCCCCGCTCTCGAAAACCTTTGCTGCGTGGTGCAGCAGATCGCCCTCCAGGCAACCTCCTGAAATCAAGCCTTCAAACTGCCCATTACGGCTGATCAACATCATCGCGCCGGGTTTACGGTAAGAGGAACCCTCGGTGTCAGTAATCGTCGCCAGCACCAGGGAATCTTCCTGACGATGGGCGTGATAGAAATCTAGCAGGGCGGGAATTCCTAGATGCACTTGTGATCCTGTTTTGCCGCGCTGAAAGAATCTGCGTCGCCTGGGTCTGGATTTTTGTTCAGCAACTTGAGGTGGTCACGAAGAATCCATAGCAATGGTGTATCCTCATCGCCTGAAAAGCTTACCGGTTCGTTGTTAACGTGAAATTCAATCATGGTTCCGACCAGATTATAGCCAGCTTAGAATAGCAGCAGCGAGTTACTCTAGATAAATTGAATGGAATTTAAGCCAGGCTGATGACCAAAGACAAGTTCGAAACGCTGGACCCGGAAAACTGGGATGAAATGCGTGAACTCGCTCACCGCATGGTGGAAGACGCTTTTGATTACATCCAGTCGGCTGGAGAGCGCCCGGTCTGGACTCCGGTACCCGATGAGGTTTCCGAACAGCTGAAAGCACCCGCTCCGGCAAGCCCATCAGAGCCAACGGATGTATACCAGGAGTTCCTGGCAAACATCCTGCCCTACAATTTGCACACCAATCACCCCCGGTTCTGGGCCTGGTACATGGGCAGCGGCACGGTAATGGGGGCCATGGCTGATTTCCTGGCGGCCGTTCTGAACCCGAACGTCGGGGGAATCAATCATGTCGCACCGCGAGTCGAGCAACAGGTCATCAGCTGGCTCAACGACATGATGGGCTTTCCGGTCTCAGCCAGCGGAATTTTGACCAGCGGTGCGTCCATGGCCAATTTTACGGCGCTTACCGTCGCCCGAAACGCCAACTGCGGTTTCGATGTCCGCAGAGAGGGTGTGTTGGCCGCACCCGGCCCACTGACGGCATACGCATCAACAGAAATCCACAGCTGTAACCAGAAAGCAGTCGAAACACTGGGGTTGGGTTCAGAAGGCTTGCGCAAAGTGCCGGTCAACCCTGATTACACCCTTAATCTCGATGCACTCAGAAAACAGGTTGTTGCTGACCGGGAAGCCGGCATGGTGCCCTTCTGTGTCATTGCAACAGCAGGAACCATCAATACCGGGGCGATTGACGATATGGTGTCGATTGCCGACTTCTGTGAGCAGGAAAAACTGTGGTTTCATGTCGATGGCGCTATCGGCGCCGTCGCTGTGCTGGCGGATAATGTAAGGTCACAGCTGGCGGGAATGGAGCGCGCTGATTCCATCGCGCTGGATTTGCATAAGTGGATGCACATTCCGTTCGAAGCCGGTTGCGTTATCGTTCGTAACCCAAAGACCCACGCCGAGTCTTTTGCCCTGGTTCCGGAATACCTGCAGCGCGATACTGAAGGTGAAGGCATGGCTTCAGGAAGCCATTGGTTCACTGATTATGGCTTACAGTTAACCCGCCAGTTCCGTGCATTGAAAGTCTGGATGTCAATCAAGGAACACGGCCTCGACCGCTTTGGCCGCATGATCGCAAGGAATGTAGAACAGGCTCATTACCTGGGTGAGTTGATCGAGGCGGCGCCTGAGTTGGAATTGACGGGCCCCATCGGCCTGGACATCGTCTGCTTCCGTTACAATCCGGGCAGACTGGACCAGGAATCGCTGAACACCCTGAACAAGGATCTGCTGGTCAAACTGCAAATAGGTGGCATTGCGGCGCCTTCCTACACGACTTTACACGGTAACTACTGTCTGCGAGCCGCCATTTCGAACCATCGCAGTCGCTTCGAAGACTTTGACCTGATGGTGGAAGAGGTGCTCAGACTCGGTCGGGAATTACATCAGGGCTGCCATAACCTCGCCTAGAGTAACCAGATAATTCCGGTGTTCTTGAACAGCTTGTACCAGCCCCGCTGGCTCTTGGTGGAATTGCCTTTCATGCCCTTCAAGTCCATCACTTCCTTGCGCAATTGCAACCATTCAGGCGAGCCCCACAGGTAGGATATTGAAATCAGCTGATCGAAGCTGGCATGCACATCCTCCGCCAACCCGGGGTCATTGAAGAAAAAGCCCATTTCGTTGTTGTACAGGCGTGAGCGGTAATCGAAGTTGGTGGTGCCAATAAAACCGATGTCTTCAGACAGGAAGTACTTGGCATGCAGTTTGCCGTAGCTACGTTCCCCATGCCCCAGTTTGACCGAATCCAGACGCCCCGTCTCGTAGACTTTCAGCCTGGGATGGTTCACAAGTTCCTGCCACTTCTCGCTATTGACCAACTCTGAAGTCATTTCATCCGCGCCTTTCAGGTTGAGCCACTCATCCCTGACTTCGGGTGGCAACAACAGCCTGGGCGCGGTCTCCATGTCGATTACCGACTGCGCGGGGAAGTTGTCCGAAGTCAGTACCGAATTGGTAATGATTTCCAGGGTCGTGTCCGGATGCTCCGCCAGCCAGGTGCGGAAGTTCTCAGCCTCGTCATTGACCAGCTTGCCATTTTTATTCTTGTATTCCGCCAGGAACAGGTAAGGCGAAACAATCCTCACAGACTTGAGATCCGGCCGTTCATCTCCAATCTGGGCCAGCAGTGTCATGATCGAGTTGGGATTACGTTGCTGATTGCCTTCGACGTCGGTTACAACCTGGACGTCCGTCAGATTGCCCAATTCGTGTGCCAGCCGAACCTGGGAATCATGAAACCCTGAGTTCATGTACTCGCCCATCTTTGCATAATGCGGACTGAAGTAAGCATACCCCTTGAGTTGCTCCAGGGAGGCCTGTGCCCTATTTCGTTCTTGCCAGTACTGCCGGTCATCGCGATCAGTAATTCCCGGAGTGATTCGTTTGTTGAACGGCAGCAGGAACAGCAAACTGGCATAGGTTTCGCTCACTTCACCCACGGTCACGTCTCCCTCAACCACACCCTCGGCCGAGCGAATCAGCAGTTCAGCGTCTCGAAAAGGATCGGGATCAGCCGATCCGTCAGCGGTGATCCCGTAATAGTCCAGGGAAATATTCCGGCCACCGGTCACCACGGCTGACTTGCCCTGGAAACTGCCATCCTTGACCAGCAGCTTGTCATGGGAGCGCCTGTTGGGGTTGTTGAGTTTCGATACCGCGTTGAAGATCACGACCTGCACCCGTGCTTTCCGGGTAGTCAGCTGCCCTGCGCTGTTGCGCATGAATCCGGCGCGGTCCGCACAGGTTTCCAGCGCCCTCAGGGCCGGGTGTGCACCACCGCTGATCGATCCCAGTGAATCGACTGTCACGCGTACATCCACGCCGCGTTGCACCGCGTTACACAGAGCGCCCAGCATGGCATGGCCGATCAGGTCTGTTTTGAAGATGTAATAGGTAAAATCGATGGTGTGCCCGGCATTCTCGATCATCCACAACTTGACCGCCAGCGATGTAATGGCTGCCTCATTCGTAGGCCCCAGGAACTTGGTCCGCGCGTGCTGTATGGGAATTTCAGCCTGCTTGCCAAACTCTATCAAATCGACGTCAATTTCACCTCCGGAAAGCCAGGCCCGGTCTGCATACAGCTTATTGATTTCAGGATCATCGATCGCACTGAGCGGCGGACAATCGGGGAGGTTCTGCGTTCCGGCCGGACAGTCGATCCTGGCGGGGGTTGCTGCACAGGAAGCCAACAGCAGAAGGACCGTAAGCAATGAGAAAAATCGAATTAATGTCATTGGGTTATTCAAAATCATCCTCCCTTAAAAGGATCTCCGCAGCCACGGCGTAATGGTCCGAAACCACGTCAGGGAATACCGCATAATTGCCGAATTCCAGTTCATCCGAAATAAGAATCCAGTCAAGACGGGCGCCCTTATCACCATAGGTGGCAAGACCTTCCGCGTGAGGCTCAAACACTGAAAGCCCCATTTGCGTGGCCAGGTATTGCAAAGAGGAGTCCTGCGTCGCCCAGTCCGTATTGAAATCGCCCATAATCACTATCGGGCCTTCAATTGCGGACAAAACCCGGACCATTTCATCGATCTGCGATCGCCTTACCGAGCGCCTCGAAAAATCCAGGTGAACGGAAACGAATTTGATCCTGACTGGCTCAGCCAGTGCCCCACCCGGGTTCCAATCCAGTGCCGCGACAGAGAAACCCTTGGTTGTGGTGGGTTTGGATGGAACAAAACTGTGCGCAAAACTTCCCTGGAACGTGTACTTTGACAGCAGTGCCGTGCCAAAATCATACATCCGGTTGCTGGCGTGAACGCCCTGAAAGCTACAGCCATACATCGTGTTTTCAGCCAGGTATTCCACATGATTGAATTTGCCACTCCAGGCAGATGCCGCGTCGGCCTCCTGCAGGGCGATCACATGAGCGTCTGCCCGATCCAGCAACTCACCAAGTTCCAGCAGGTTGTTACGGATCGTCTCATCTTTGAGAAGCATCTGGTTTCTACCGTCTTTGCGGCCGTGAGCAACATTCAGGGTCACCACCCGGAGAAACGAAGAACCCACTTCATCCATCTCACCGGGTGTGGCCGGGCAGTTCGCGTAAGTGACGCCCGGTGGTGCGAGCAGGCACAGGACCAGCGCTAACAAACCGCAACGCCATTGAGTTAATACGGGATACATTTCAATAAGTAAACGGTGAACGAAAATTCACGGAAATGGCCTTGTAGTGGCCGTTTGAACTGCGCTTGTAGGAAAGCCCGATGTGTTCGAAATTCATGAACCATATTTTCACGGGCTTACTCTCCTTGGCCAGCGCCACGCCGACCTCCCACTGGTCCTGGATCGACTCTACAATGTCCTCTTGAATATGGAAATTGAGCCTGTCGAACAGGTAGTTGTAGGTCACGTGCCAGTTCAGCCGCAGCGGATCGCCACCCAGGGTCATGTTGCCCAGCGGCTGGTTGAATTCAAAGCCCCCCATGATCGAACCATAGCGGCCGCGCTCTTCGTACTCAGGCTTGTAGCCGGCGTAATAAATGGCATTGAGTAAAGACCACCTGAGCTTTTCACTTTCGCCCAGCAGGTAGCGGCTTTTGATGCCGCCGTACCAGATTCCGGCCCATTTATCAGACTCTTTCTCATAACCCGCACCAATGTGGGCGTAGGACCGTAGCGACCATTTCAGGTTGACCGGGATTTCAACCTGCACCCCGGGAGTAAAGGTGACCGTGCCATAGTTATCGAAGTCGATGAAATCGGGAATATCATCGAAATTGTGCAGCCCGAAAGACAATGGATATTGAATCTCGACCCCCAGTTTTCGTTTCCCTTGCTCGTCGAAACCCGACTCGCGCACGGTCTGACGGGGCGGAATACGAAAAACAAAAACCGACCGGTTATTGTCCACCTCGTACCAGCCGGTTCCGAAAAACGCACCCATCGCCCAGTGAACCTGCCGCACAGGCTCCAGGTCCCGCGCAACAGCCTGCGCCTGCAGGGCTGAAGGCAGCAGGACCAGGGTCATCAAAATGAGAATTACGCGCATGCTCTAAGGTAGGCCGATTGCCTCCGCTTCGTAATAGTGACAGAGTACATCAAGAGCTGACTGAAATCCTTACGACTTGTATGAACATTATCAATGCAAATTCCGAACACGCACGCGAAATCATGGGATGGTTTCCTGACAAGCAGAGCGTCATTCTCTGGGGCAGCCCCTACACCCGCTACCCGTTGACCGAAGAGACTTTTTTCGAGGACATCTACTGGAGCCGGATCAATTCCGTGGTGGCCCTGACTGACAACGGCAGCCTTCTGGGATTTGGCCAGTTTTACCTGAAACTTGGCCGCTGCCATCTGGCCCGCCTGGTCATCAACCCTGAATTCCGCGGCCAGGGATTGGGGGCGACGTTCATAGCAGCGCTGATGAGCTACGGTGCTGAGCGACTCGATACGCATGAATTTTCACTTTACGTGATGACCGTCAACAAGCCAGCCGTCGCCGTTTATAAAAACCTTGGCTTCAACCTGGCTGCCTATCCCTACGGCGACCCAAAACTGGAAAACTGCGTCTTCATGATTGCCGCTAATGGTTAGCGCCGAGATTACCGGGCTGTCGATTTACCCTGTTAAATCGATGAAGGGAATAGCGGTCAGCCAGGCCGTAGTGACCGCGGCCGGCCTGGAATATGACAGGCGTTTCATGATTGTCTGGCCTGATGGCCGATTCGTTACGCAGCGCGACCTGCCAAGGCTAGCGTTGATCCATACCGGGCTTGGAAGAAAAGGCATCAGCCTCTCTCGAGAAGGCTTTGGCAAGGTGATGATCCCTCCTGACCGCCTGCAGGGTGACCTGGTTCTTACAAAAGTATGGGGTGATCACTGCGAAACAGTAGACCAGGGTAAGGATATTTCCGAATGGCTTGGATCGGCGCTGGAAAGCAATAAAAAGATGCGGCTCGTGCGCATGAAGGGAGGGTTCAGCCGCCCGCAGACCCGGGCCGATCTGCTGGGAGAGAACACCACTACCCACTTCGCAGACTCAGCCCCGTACCTGGTGGCCAATGAAGCTTCGCTCGAAGCACTTAACCGGCACCTCGTGGTCGCCGGGCATCAAGCGGTGCCGATGAACCGGTTTCGTCCAAATATCGTCATTCGCGGCCTTGATGCCTTTGCCGAGCATCGCCTGAACCATTTGCGGTCGGAGAATATTCAGCTGGATTTCTGCCACCCTTGCGAACGCTGCGTGGTGACAACCATCAACCAGGATACTGCCGAAAAACACCCTGGCTGGCAGCCTTTCAAAACCCTGCGCGACATTAATCCGATACCTGGGAAAAAACCAGCCCCGGCATTCGGGCATAATGCAATTCTTGCCACTGGTGAACAGGCAACCCTGATGCTCGGCGACAAACTGACAGGGCATTAGACATCAAACAGTGGCGAAGTCAGCGCCAAACCCGCCAAAAAAGCCTTAATGTAACCAGTCGGTGACCGAAATCCCGATGCCCAGACGATTCACCTTGTTGTTGTAGTCAATCAGGCTCTCGCCGTAGCCGTAAAAGTACTGCACATAACCCCTCAAGTACGGATAGTCGAACATCGGGAAGCTCCAGCTGAGCTCTACAGCACCTTTGTCAAACCCGCTTTCCAGTAGATTTCTGAACATGCCACTGACCACGTGATTGCTTTTTCCATAGGAAACCCGAAACTCTCCGTACCCCATGTAATCATCGATATCGGGGTTATCACTCTTCTCCTTGTCACTCGAAACCCAGATCCAGGGCTTGAGGTCATACGTCCAGTTTCCCTTTTCGAACAGAAAAGAGGCAAAGACGCGATTCCAGCTGCGCGAGAATTCTCCTGAACGGCCGTTGGACTGGTGATTGAAGCCAACGGTATTGACCGAATTGGTCAGACCCCAGACTTTCCAGTCGTTACGAAACTGCAACCAAAGGGCCGGCTCATGGTTGGTCTCCCTGAAGGGTTCGGAATCCCCGCTGTTGTACATCTGCCAGAACGAACGGTTGGTATAGGCTCCGTAGATATCCATCCGATCATCGAAAAGGCCAACGGCCAGCGGTACTTTCAGGCTCAGCTGGAACTGGCTTTCAATATTCTTGTTTTCAAAATCTGAATCCCAACCCTCCCAGTTGTATGCAGCCACCAGGAAATAATTGGGGCGGTGGGCAAGAATGCTGTAGGGGCTGGCGGCCGCTTCACGCTCAGCCGCCAGACGCAGATCGATGGGGCTTGCAACGTCTTCTTCATCCGTTTCTGCCGAATCGCTTGCAGGATCTTCGCCGGAAGCGCAGCGCGAGCGAAGCTCCGCCAGCGTCATGGAGTCCGCCGCGGTTGCCGCCAACTTCATGACACAATCCTGGTCGAGCCCGTCAGAAGCGGCGAAAGCCGGCGCTGCGGCGATGATTGAAGCGACTGCAAAAGCGGCCGCCGTTTGGCGGCCGCACAGCTTAGTGTTCATTTGAATGGTCAGTCCTTTATCTTATTGAATAAATCATTGATTTTTTCCGAAGCCTTCGCTTTCAACAACTCGGTACCGGCTTCCCTGGATATCTCCGAGATGATTTCGCTGGCCAGTATGTTGGCGACCTCTGACGGTGTTCCCTTGATATTACTGATTTCAATTGCATCCACCTTCACGTCGGTATACGTGTCCAGCGACTCTGATTCAAAAGCAGCTCGTGATTCGTTCATCCGAAAATGACGGATAACGATGATGGGCTCTTTTTTGCCCTTGGCGCCCCCTTCCCCGTCCGGCGCCTGCCCGGATTTGCCACTGTTCAGCGCCGCCAGTATTCTGTCAAAATTGGTTTTCCCGCCCATTTCCTCTATCACGATTTCCGGGCGGTCAATGACTACCCGCTTGATTTCGAAATTGGAATAATCCACGGCCGCTTCAATTCCGTTCAGGGTGAAGGCTTTCTTGTTTTTGAATCCCGGTGGATTGGCTACGGTTACATTTTCAATTGTTAACGAACCACCCTTGATATCAGTCTTCACTCCCCCGACACTGACCTGGGCGCCCATGGAAACACTCGCTGTTTTTTCAATTTGAGACTGGATCATCGAGTCCATGCGGAAGCTGACGAAGTACCAGGTGGCACCACCTGCAACCAATGCCAAAACAAGCAAAATAGCTAAAGCTTTTTTCATAAGGTATTCCCCGTCTCAGTAATATTAGTGACAACACTTCAGCAAGGATACAATAAGCCCATGAGCGCAGAGAAAAAAACGCATTTTGGATACAGGGAAGTTGCTGTCCAGGAAAAAGCCGGCCTGGTGCGGGAAGTTTTTGACTCGGTGGCAGACAGTTATGACCTGATGAATGACCTGATGTCGCTGGGAGTGCATCGCTTGTGGAAGCGGGATTTCGCCGCCAACAGCGGCATCGGCCTGGGCGATAAGGTGCTGGACCTGGCGGGAGGAACCGGCGACATTGCGGCCCTGCTGAGCAAGCGGGTTGGTATCAACGGCCAGATTGTTTTAAGCGACATCAACGAAGCCATGCTGAACGTGGGACGGCAGAGGCTGGAAGACCAGGGCATTGCGAACAACATCCGTTACGCCATTGCCAACGCCGAGTGCCTGCCGTTCGACAGCGCTGAGTTTGATGCTGTCACCATCGCATTTGGCCTGCGTAACGTGACCGACAAAAATGCGGCGCTCAAAGAGATGTTCCGGGTGCTGCGGCCCGGTGGCAAAGCCATGATTCTCGAATTCTCTGAAGTCAAGCCGGAGCCGCTTAAGGCAATTTATGACGCCTGGTCGTTTGGCGCTCTGCCTGTGCTGGGTAAACTGATTGCGGATGATGAAGACAGTTATCGTTACCTGGCAGAAAGTATCCGCAAGCATCCGCCGCAGGAGGAGCTTGCGCAAATGATGACGGAAGCCGGATTCGACCAGGTACGTTTTCGCAACCTGACCGGTGGAATTGTCGCCATTCACACTGGGGTTCACAGCTGATCATGCCCGATTACAAAACTCCATTGCCGGGAATCCTGGCGGCCATGCTGGAATCAGCCATTAACCGGTTGCTGGACCTGGATGCAGACACCCCTGCCCGCCTCGAGCGGCTGGAAAACCGCATGCTCAAACTGGATATCGAGGGTGTGGGAATCACCCTCTTCTTTGCATTCAACGGGAGCCAGGTGGAAGTTGGCACACGATCTTCTTTTGAACCGGACACCGTGATCAGCGGTTCTCCCATGGCTCTATTTGCAATGGCTGTACCGGACGAGATCGGCAACTGGGGCAGCGCAGATTCACGAGTAAGTATATCGGGGGATGCCAACCTGGCCCGCGACCTGGAACGCCTGTTTTCCCGGCTGGACCCGGATTGGGAAGGCCGGCTTTCCAGGATATTTGGCGATGTCTGGGGCCACCAGGTAGCTGCCGGCTTGCGTGCCGGCGCCGATCAGGCGAAGGAATCGGCCGGTAATGCAGGCGAAATGATCAACGAATACCTGCAGCAAAATCAGGCACCCGTCGTGCGCAAAGATGAAGTCGAGGCATTCAGCGAAGCGGTGGATGAAACCCGCGATTGGGCTGACACCCTGGAAAGCCGGATTCAGCAACTGGAAGATTCCGCGGAATGATTCATACGCTGCGCCAGTTCGGAAGGATGCTGAAGATCAGCGCTATTCTCTCGCGCTACCAGCTGGATGAGTTTCTGGAAGTCACTCACCTGTACCGGCCAATGCGCCTGTTGCGCTTCGTTACCCCCTGGTCCAGCCGCGACTTGTCTGACAAGCCACGCGGTGAGCGGTTGCGGCTTGCACTCAACGAAATGGGGCCGATTTACGTAAAGTTCGGCCAGATCATTTCCACCCGGCGCGACCTGGTCGCAGCCGATATTGCCGACGAACTGGCGCTGCTACAGGACCAGGTGCCCCCGTTTCCAGCCAGCGAGGCCCAGGCTATTGTCGAAAAAGCACTGGGAAAGCCGGTCTCAGAGTTATTCAAGTCATTCGACCTGGAGCCGCTGGCGTCTGCGTCAATTGCCCAGGTTCATACGGCGGTGCTTCCCGATGACCGCAAGGTAGTGGTAAAAGTCGTTCGGCCGGGGATACGAAATCTGATCCGCCGTGACATCGATTTGCTGATGTCCGTTGCACAACTGGCGGAAAAGTACTGGCAGAGCGGATCCCGAATCAGGCCAACGGAGTTCGTCCGCGAGTTCGAAACCTTTATTTTCGATGAACTCGACATGACCCGCGAGGCCTCCAACGCCTCTGCTTTACGGGCCAATTTCGAAGGGTCAACGGATCTGTACATTCCCGAAATATACTGGCCTTACTGCAAGGAACAAGTGCTGGTGATGGAGCGGGTATTCGGTATTCCAATCAGCGATATCCAGGGTTTACGTGAGGCGGGAGTCAACCTCGAGCGCCTGGCAAAGATGGGCATCCGTGTATTTTATACGCAGGTGTTCCGTGACAATCTTTTTCATGCCGACATGCACCCGGGGAATATCCTGGTGGACGTCAGCGACCCGGAAAACGCCAGCTACATTGCGCTGGATTTTGGCATCGTGGCCAGCCTGACCCCGCTGGACCTGTATTACATATCCGAAAACTTCCAGGCCCTGTTTAACCGCGACTATTACCGCGTCGCCCAGTTGCATATCGACGCCGGCTGGGTCCCGCATGACACGCGAGTGGACGAACTGGAAGCCTCGGTGCGTGCCGTGGGTGAGCCTAGTTTCTCGCGTCCGCTCAATGAAATCTCTTTTGGCAACCTGATGCTCAAACTGTTCCAGGTTGCCTACCGCTTCAAACTGGATATTCAGCCACAGTTAATCATGTTGCAAAAGACCCTGTTGAATATCGAAGGGCTGGGCCGGGAGCTCTACCCCGAACTGGATGTGCTGGCAACGTCAAAACCGGAACTCGAAAGAATCGTCCGTGAAAAACACGGTATTGACCAGGCTGCAAAAGACCTGCGTGAGAGGTTACCCGGCTGGCTGAGCCAGGCGCCTGACATGCCGGGCCTGCTGCATGATTATTTGAAACTGGCAACTGAAGGCAAACTGATATCAAGAGTCGACCCGCGCGATCTGGACCGGTTCCGCGAGGAGGAAAGGCAGTCGAGCCGCCACCTGGTGCGCACAATCAGTGGATCGGCCCTGTTTTTCAGCGGCGCCATCCTGCTCGGCATGGAAGTCAGTGCATGGCGCCTGTTTGATCTGTCAGTTCCGGGCCTGCTTTCGATGGTCACCGGCGCCTGGCTGATGCTGCGGGCCGGCAAACCCTAGAACTTGTTGACCTTAATTACGGTTAACCGCCTGGACATCCAGGTTGAACAGGGCCTGCAGGTCGCGCCCAAGCTGCAACAGGTCTTGATCAGCTTGCTCCAGGTTGCGGTAGGCGTCCGCAGCGTGGTACTCCGCATCCCCGCAATTTGCGGCGTTGGCTTTTAATTCGGCCTCGGTAATATCCGCTGCCGCTGTATCCAGCTTCAGGTGAATCAGGTACAGGTCCTGTGTTTTCTTCAACACAGCCTGGCGCAAAGCGTCCATATCAACTTCAGGCTCTGGCACCGGCTTCTGGCAGCCAGAGGAAAGGGTAAGAGGTATCAGCAGGAACAGCGTAAGTAATGCACGGTACATCAAGGTATCTCCATTCGTTATTTTTCTAGCTTAACCGGTTTGGGTTGCAAATATCGAAGATGTCTCTTATACTTACCTGTAAGTAAGCTAGAGAATGATCATGAACGCAAGCACGAGCACACGAGAGCAAATCATCGACCGGGCGTTTCAGCTGATGCTGCAACGTGGGCTGAATGGCTTCAGCTACCGGGATATTTCCGAGCCCATGGGCGTAAAAAATGCCGCGATTCATTATCATTTTCCGAACAAGATGGACCTGATTAGGGCGCTGATTGACGAAAACCACCAGGTTTTACGCCGCTCAACTTCCGAATTCATGGCTTATGGCGGCCCCGCGATGCCACAATTGGAAGGGCTTTTTGCTTTTACCATGAACCAGTGCAACTGCGGCCGTCCGATATGCATGGTAGGCGCGCTGGCGATTGATTACGACGAACTGGACGAAGACATCAAGAAGGCCAACAACAGTTTCATGAAGGACTCTGTAAAGTGGTTGACCCGGGTGATGGAACTGGGCCGGGAACAGGAAGAATTTCAGTTTAACGGCGATCCGATGTCCAAGGCCGTTTCCATCCTGGCCATGATCCAGGGTGCACGGCAAATGGCCCGCGTTCATGGCCTGGATTATCTTGAAAACATTTTCACGCAGGTTCGTACTGACCTGGGAATCAACAGCTAAAAAAATTTGCTTTATGCACTTACTTATTAGTAAGTATATAGGAGAGAGAAAAGATGAAAACACACACATTTGAATGGACCAACAGCAATAGCATCACTAATAGAAAAAGCTTTGAGGCGGCCCGCAAACTGAACCGGGCCTTGCGCTTCGCAGCCAATTCATTCCTCGCGCTGGTTCCTGCCCTGGCAATCATCGTCGGCGCTGCCTGGTTGATTACGGCCCCGCAACTGACCGTCTACCTGCAGGTTAGCCTGTGGCTGGCCGGATTTGTATTTCTCGGCCTGGCTGTCGATTCCGAAAAGCCGGTCAACATGCTTTTCCTGCTGACCGGCCTGGCGCTGCCGGTGCTGGCTTTGATGAGTTCCACGGTTGCAGTTGAAATTGCCATGCTGGCAGTGGCCATCCTGTCTGCCTGGATTGCGGTTGTCATTTGGCAGCATAGCGCCAGCCACACTAACGCCTGATAATTGCCCACCAGCGGGCTATGTTCAACAAGCTCAAAAGCGAGGCGGAGACATAGGTCATGGCGGCAGCCTTTAACAGCCGGCGGGCGTGCCTTTCATCGGAGGAGTAGAGCACCCCGTGCTGTTCAAGCATTGGCATCGCGCGACCAAAGCTGGCATCCAGCTCGGTGGGCAGGGTCAATACGTGGACCAGCACAGCCGAGCCGAGCGTCAGTAAGCCGCCAAGGAACATCAACAGGCCTGCAACCGGCAAACGTGTGATCGCGATAATCAGTGGCGTTGCCATCATTAGCACAGCGCCGGTTTTTTCGATCGGACTTACCCACCTGACCAGGCGCGTTCGCCAAATCAGCGGCATAAACTCTTCGGCATCCTGCACGGCGTGCCCGACTTCGTGCGCGGCAATGGTGACGGCGGTCAATGATTTACCCGTCATGTTTGCTTCTGTAAGCCGGACGGACTTGTCAAGCGGATCGTAATGATCACCCGCTTCGGTGATTTCAACTGACACGGCCTCCAGGCCATACGCATCGAGCAGCTTTCTCGCGGTTTCCCCACCCGTTTGCTCATACCTCTCGCGCGGTTGGTGATAGCGGGCCATTGTCCGCTTGACCCATAGCCCGGGTCCGACGATCAGAAGCAGCAGTGCTGCGATGAGAATCAGGATGTGCACTACGTTAAAGAATAGGTTCGAGGAAAAAGAAAAACGAACCGAGGAACAAAACCGTGGCCTGCCGGCGGGTCCTGATGACTTCGGGGAAAGCGCCAACCGCGTAATAATTCCGGTAGAAGTCAGGGGATGAAGGTAGCGTGGGCTCCCTGCCCGGCGCCAATTCGTAAAGGGAAGTCGAACCCCAGGACCACGGTTTGAACTGCGGTATGGTTTTGGGCACAGGCTCCAGTGCGGTCTTCTCCAACTCACCCCTGGGCTTCATGGCAACGATCCAGCTATTTTGCGGTTCGATGTCCCGCCGGATGATTTCTTCCAGCTTCTGTGCAAACACCTGGTCCCAGATGATCAGGCCGTTCTCGGTATTGAACCCTTCCGAACGCGGGTCGAAATTATGTGAACCGATCATTGCCACGCGCCCATCGACAACAAACGATTTGGAGTGCAGACCGACCCGTGGCGCTGGCATGGGAATCACTGAATTGTCGCCGGACACAACCGATTTGCTTTCTACGCCCCGTTTTTTTTCCTCGATCAATTCAGGCCAGCGTGGAAAAAAATCGGGGGCATCCAGCGGGTAGGGTTTGAATTCATACATCTGGAAGCCCAGGCCGTCGACATAACGTTTCTTGTGCCTGTGGGTGTTGGCGTACACCGTATCGGCATCGGTAGAAGCCAGTGAATTGGTGGAAAAAACCAGTTCGATATCCGGGTTTTTTAAGCGCAAAGTTGCAAACAGGTCACGAACACGTTTGGACAACACCATGTACGGAGACTGGATAAGCACTGAATTTTTCGCTGAAACCAGAACTTCGTACAATTCGCTGGTCGTATCCTCCTGCAACGCACCATCAGGAAATGAATGTTTACGCGGAGCATCGGAAAAGTATTCGAGCCGTTCAATGGTATATGCCGGTTCGACGAACAATTCGCTCATCAGCCGAGGATCGTTTACCTGCTCCAGCAGGGGCCGCAAGCGCGGTGCAGCCTGGAATGGCCCGAGCCTGGTGGGTTCGTTGTCGAGCAACTCGGCGGCAACGTCCCGCAGATGTTGAACCGGGATGGTTTTGGGCCCTTCCCAGAACCAATCGAATGATTCCCTCATTTCCCTCACGACTTCCCCGAAAACCGCCACATCGCGGTCTTTGAAATCATAGTTGGTATCAAAGTCGAAATAGCGATCCGCAATGTTCCGCCCTCCGATCAGGCCTACCAGGTCATCAACGACCAACAGCTTGTTGTGCATGCGCTGATTGACTCTTCTGAAGCAGCAGGCCATGCCGCTGATCCAGTCATGGTTGGCCATTTTCGCCTTGTAAAACGACGGATTGTAGAAACGAATCTCGAAATTACTGTGCGCCATCGTTAATTGCACCAGGTACTCGACATCTGAGAATGAAAACATCTGGTCGAGCAGTAATCGGACTTTGACTCCACGCCGTGCGGCCGCCAGCATCTCATTCAGGATCAACTCACCCGTATCGTCACCCCGCAAAATAAAATTTTGCAATTCCACGTAGCGCTGAGCTGCGCGAATCATGTGCACGCGCAGTTTCAGGGCGCTCTCACCGTACTCGACCAGTGTCAGCCTGTGCTGCCCGTCAATCCGGGCAGTGCGCCCCAATTCGAGCACCGGCGATGGCAGGGCGCATCGATCTATATCCCGCGGGAAGCAGGTTAGCCCGGTTTCACGGGCTGCATTGACTTTCGCATCGACTTGCTCGACCTTTTTTGCCGGTAACGAACAAGCAGGAAGCAGCAGCACAGCCACGAGAAGAGGAATCAGAAATCGCAGCATCGTTATCCTGATCGGTGTGCCGCCGGCAGTAACTGAAATGTTTTCAGGGCCGACAGTTTGTCTTCTATGGCAACGGCGCCAAGGAAATCATCTTGCGGCCTGACCAGCGCAAGGGACCATTCACCGCGACCCTTGCCGTCAAAATCCAGCACGGCAGCGGGGCTGGAAATATCCGTATCCACGGTAAACCGGGCAAACTGGTTAGCGATACCCATCCCAGAAGCCTTGACCACGGCTTCCTTGCACGCCCACACGCGCAGAAATGACGGTTGCAGGAACTCAGGGTCAAGTTCAGCCAGTGCAGTTGCCTCTGCCGGACTGAAATAACGTTTCGCAACGCCAAGCGCATTGCACGCCTTCCGGGTCGCCGGCTCAAGATCTACCCCGATATGACTGGATGCAGAAATTCCAACCAGCAACCGGTCTTCGCTTTTTGCCATACTGAAGTGAATCTCTTCGGGGTGAACAGATATGTCCAGCACCGGTTTCCCGCGATTTTTTCGATTGATTTTTACTTCTTTACCGGGCAGGCCCAGGTAGGCGCCGAGCAGCAACCGCAAATAAAAACGGCGGGCCATCAGCACTTGTCCTGCCGTTGCGGGCGGGCGGTCTTCTCCGGGACCTCCCAGTGCCGCCTGCAGTGAGTTGGAGAGGCTGCCAAGGTCAAGAAACCACAGGTGAACCTCCCCGGGCAGGGGTGGTTTCTGAGCGTCCAGAGGAATGCAGCGCGACCTGAAATCATTCGCCTCAGCCGAGAGCCTTGTATTATTACCATCATCCATAGCAGCGCCAGTCTAGCGCATGAGGAAACGGGTTTGAATCAGCACCTTGAAGTCAGGCTGATTAGTCTATACTTGTAGGTTCATTATCTTTCCCGGCGAACCTGATGAAATTCAAGAATGTTGTCATTCAATCTCTTGCGGCGGTTGAGCCCCCGATTCGAGTCACTTCCAAGGAAATTGAGAAAAAACTGAAGCCTACACTAGACCGCCTGGGTGTTCGCAACGATCTGCTTGAAGAGGTTTCGGGCATTGGCGCCCGTCGTTTCTGGGAAAGAGGAACGTCGCCTTCCGACGCCGCGACCCTGGCAGCGGAAAAAGCGCTGGACGAATCCGGTATTGATCGCCAGAAAATAGGAGTCATCATCAATACGTCCGTGTGCAGGGATTACCTGGAGCCCTCAACGGCCTGCATTGTTCATGGCAATTTGAACCTGAATGAGAACTGCCTGAATTTTGATGTTGGCAATGCCTGCCTTGCGTTTATGAACGGCATGGATATTGCCGCCCGTATGATAGAGCGTACCGAAGTCGAGTACGCATTGGTCGTGGATGGCGAGTCAAGCCGCCCGATCACCGAAGCGACAATCGAGCGTATGCTCGACCCTGCTGTTGGTGAGGCACAGTTCCGGGCGGAATTTGCATCCCTCACGCTGGGCTCAGGTGCTGCGGCCATGGTCATGGCCCGAAAAGAACTGGCACCGGAAGGTCACCCCTACCTGGGCAGTGTTTCCCGGGCAGCCACCGAGTTCAACCAGCTTTGCCGCGGGCAAATGGACCAGATGATGACGGACACCCGTATCCTGCTGAGCGAGGGTCTGAAGCTTGCGTCCACGACATTCAACGCTGCAAGAATTGCTCTTGGCTGGGTTGCCAGCGAACTGGACCAGTTCGTTATTCACCAGGTCAGCAAGGTTCATACCGACTCATTGGTTAATCTGCTTGGCCTCGATCCTGACAAGGTCCACGCGATTTACCCGGAAATGGGTAATATCGGTCCGGCCTCGGTGCCGATCGTGCTGGCAAAAGCAGCCGAATTGGGCAAAATCAAGCGCGGCGACCGGGTCGCATTGCTTGGCATCGGCTCCGGGCTGAATTGCGCGATGGCGGAAGTAGTTTGGTAGAACCGCCCGAACATCTCTACCCGTTCACGAGCCACTACATGGAGGTTCGTGGTCAGCGCATGCACTACCTGGATGAAGGCCCACGCGACGCGCCACCGGTGCTCATGCTGCATGGAAATCCAACCTGGTCTTTTTATTACCGCAACCTGGTTATCGCTTTGCGTGCCCAGTTCCGTTGCATCGTGCCCGATCATTTAGGTTGCGGCTTGTCAGACAAGCCCAGTGACGACCAATACGACTATCGCCTCAAGAGCAGGATCGAGGATATCGACAGCCTGGTAAAGCACCTGGAAATCACACAGCCACTGACACTCATTGTGCATGACTGGGGCGGAATGATTGGATTCGGGTGGGCCGTCAATAATCCCGATCTGATCGACAGAATGGTGGTATTGAATACCGCCGCATTTCCCTTACCGGACGACAAAAAAATGCCCGCCGCTCTGAGTCTGGTGAGAGATACCTCGATCGGTGCTTTCCTGGTTACCAGGTTTAATGCATTTTCCGCAATCGCAGCCCGGGTCGCATTCAAGAAACCCGTTTCCAGGCAAGTGCGGGAAGCTTACAAGCTGCCCTATGATTCACCTGAAAACCGCATCGCCACCTTGCGATTCGTGCAGGATATCCCGTTGACAGAAAAAGACCCTGGCTTCGATATTTTGATAAATACGGCTGAACGATTACACTTGTTGCGGCACAAACCGTGTTTAATCGCGTGGGGAGAAAGGGATTTCGTATTCGACACCCCCTTTCTCAACAAGTGGCTGGAGTACTTTCCGGAAGCTGAATTACACCGCTTCCCGGACTGCGGACACTATGTGCTGGAAGACGGCGGGCCGGGATTGATCGATTCGATCAGTCAATTTACAGGGATCAGGGAAGATTCAAATCATGGACATGCCAGTGAAAAAAACCTGGAACACGGATGAATTCAGCAGTGTAGCGAATGCCTTGAGTTGGCAGGCACAGAGCCAGCCAAACGCGATCGCCATTCACTATCCCAAGGGCAGCGCTTTTCGCAAAGACCATTACGAAAGCGTGACCTACCAGGAGCTGAACGAACTCGCCGACTGCTACGCTCGCGGCCTGCACGAATACGGCATTACACCCGGCACACGCACCGCGTTGATGCTGACCCCCGGGCTGGACTTCTTCGCCATGTTTTTTGCGCTGTTCAAAGCGGCAGCCGTTCCTGTGCTGATCGACCCGGGAATTGGCATGAAGCCACTAAAACAATGCCTGGCAGAAGCTGAGCCCAAGGCGTTTATCGGTGTTACCAAGGCCCACTTTGCCCGCAAGGTCATGGGCTGGGCCAAAGAAAGTTGCGAACTGCTGGTGACTGCAGGCCCTACCCTGGGGCTGGGCGGCATCAACCTGAAGAAACTCAGGGAAATGGGATCCGGGCCTGCCAGCGAAACTGAGCATAAGGTCAAGCCGGATGACATGGCGGCAATCCTCTTCACCTCTGGCAGCACCGGTGTGCCCAAAGGCGTGGTCTATCGCCACAAGCACTTCAACGCCCAGGTGGAAATGCTCAAGAATGCTTTCAATATTGAGCCCGGGGAAGTAAGCCTGCCGACATTTCCGCCGTTTGCGCTGTTTGATCCGGCGCTCGGAATGACCACCGTTGTTCCAGATATGGACCCGACCCGGCCGGCGGAAGCAGACCCCGAAAAACTGGTCAAGGCCATTAACCGGTTCAAGGTCACCAATATTTTCGGCTCCCCGGCCCTGCTCAACACGTTGAGCCATTATTGCGTGGACAACAAGATTCGCATTGAAAGTGTCACCCGGGTTATATCAGCCGGGGCTGCAGTACCCGTTAGAACTATCCGGCGAATGCAGGACTCTCTTTACCGCGACGCCGAAATTCATACACCCTATGGCGCTACCGAGTGCCTGCCGGTCAGCAGTGTCAGTGCATCGCAAATTGACGACAAAATGATAGACCGGATCGAGTCCGGTGACGGTGTTTTTGTTGGTCAGCCAATTGAACCAAACCAGGTCAAGATCATCAAGATAAGCGATATGGCTTTCAATGATCTCTCCGAGACCACTGAAATGCCCTATGGAATGCCAGGTGAAATCGTCGTGACTGGCCCCAGTTGCACCGATAGCTACTGGAAACGGGACAATGACACGGTCATGTCCAAGTTCAGCGACGAGATGGGCAACACCTGGCACCGCATGGGTGATGTCGGCATCATGGATGGCCTGGGCAGGCTGTGGTATTGCGGCCGCGTTTCACAGCGTATTGAAACCGGCCAGGAGACCCTGTTTGCAGACCAGTGCGAAGCCATTTTCAACCAGCACCCGGACCTGGTCCGCTCTGCCGTCGTGGGTACAGGAACCAAGGGTCGCCAGACACCTGTCCTTTGTATTGAAGTCAAAGGCAAGCTTTCGCCCGTGGATACTGAACGGGTTCACTTCGACCTGTTGCAGCTGGCGCAGGCATATGGCATCACCAGGAGTATTCGAACAGTTCTGTTCCACCCCGGGTTTCCTGTAGATATCCGGCACAACTCCAAAATTGGCCGCGAGGAACTGGCGGTGTGGGCTGACAAGAAGATGCAGACTTAGCCATTGAGAGTGCTGGTCACCGGTGGCGGCGGCTTCCTCGGCAGCTCGATTTGCAAGCAACTCGTAGCTCTTGATCACGAAGTGACTGCTTTTCAACGCAGCCCCGCGAAACATCTCGAAACTGCTGGCGTTGTTTCAATGCAGGGCAGTATTAGCAACTACCATGAACTGCAAAACGCCGCAAAAGGCTGCGACGCAATTATCCATACGGCAGGTAAAGCCGGCGTCTGGGGCAACCCCGCAGACTATCACCGCGTAAACGTGGAAGGCACGGCAAATGTTATAAAGACATGCCGCAAACGGGCCATTGCGATACTCGTGCATACCAGTTCACCCAGCATCGTTCATGCAGGCGGCGACATCAGCGGTGGCGACGAATCCCTGCCGATCGCCGATCATTTCACCGCACCCTACCCCGAGAGCAAAGCCCAGGCGGAAAAGCTGGTGACCGCTGCGAACTCGGACGACCTCAAAACAGTGGCTTTACGCCCTCACCTGATCTGGGGTCCCGGCGACCCTCATATTTTGCCTCGCCTGGCAGCCAGGGCCCGCGGCGGCAAGCTGGCCCTGCCCGGCCCGGATAAGATTATTGATACCATTTTCGTGGAAAATGCGGCGCAGGCTCATGTGAATGCCCTACAAGAACTCACAGGAGGCGCGCGCTGCGCTGGTAAGGCCTACTTTGTCACAAATAATGAGCCTTTGCCGCAAGGTGAAATCATCCGGAAACTATTGGCGGCTGTTGGCATCGAGGTAACAATCCGGGCTGTTCCGGTCGCTGTCGCCAGGACTGCCGGTTCGTTGTGTGAAACGGTCTGGCGAACATTCGGTTTGAAATCCGAGCCTCCGGTAACGCGTTTTTCAGTGGAACAACTGGCTACCGCACACTGGTTTGATACCCGTGCCGCGGAACGGGATTTCGGCTACCGGCCTGCTATCAGCATCGAGCAGGGTCTCCGGCTTCTGCGCGAATCCGGTTTGACCGGGAGTCATTGAATACTATGGTGAGCTGTTTTTCTTGGGAATAGTCCGGGTGGGTCTGCGGTTGAAAATTCGGGCCAGATATTCAATCCAGCTGTAATTCAACAACTCCATATCTTTAGCCGACAGGTTCTCGTAACGCCCGTGGTACTTATGCTTGACCCAGGCGTTAATGTCCATTTGGCAGGCATGCCGAAATAACCAGTTGTTCGCGGGGTGAAAGCCCGGCTTGTTAACAAAAGCAGTACCAAAATCGATCACGCAGGGTTGCTCATCATTAGTCACCATGATGTTGGACTTTGACTTCAGATCGCCGTGGCTGACACCGTGCTGGTGCATCGCTTTCAAAAGTTCGAGAAACTTCTCGAACCAGAGCCCGCGATCAACCCAGCTGGCTTCGCGATAAGGCGTTCCGCGAATAAACTCGATGACCAGGTAGCGGCCTGAAACCATGCCGTAACAGGCCGGCACACCGGCCAGTCCCTGCATGCGCTGATAGGCCTGGAATTCCCGCTGCAGCGTCCTTTCACGAAATTTGCGCAACAGTCCTTTACCCATGGCCGCCTTTACAATCAGGCTATTTTCATCCTGTTGATAGTGCAGGATGGTGCCCTGGTTGCTGACCGCAAGGACATTGTCCTGCCGCGCCAGGCTGTACTCGATCCACTCCCTGAATTCAGGCTGATTGATTAGCTTTTTCATTTATGATGTAGTAACCGCCCGGCCATGTCGTCCAGCTTGCCGGGAATCATAACACCAGGAATCAACATGACTTTCAGAATTTTCCTTATCGGCATTGCCTTTTCCGGTCTGATCGCCCACATCCCGGCAAGCGCTGAGCCCTACCCGTCGACCTACTCAGCCCTGCCCTCAGGCCCGGTACTCATAGTAAACGCGACCATCCTGACCGGTACCGGTGATCGGCTGGAAAACGGCAGTCTGCTGATGTCGGACGGCCGCATAGTACAGATCGCCTCAGGCGCCCATAGCATCAATGCGGGCGATGTCCTGGTGATCGACGCCGAGGGGCGCTGGGTAACCCCCGGCCTGATTGACGTGCATTCCCACCTGGGCGTGTATGCAAGCCCAAATGTGAAAGCACATTCTGATGGTAACGAGGCTACCTCACCGGTAACTGCGCAGGTCTGGGCCGAGCACAGCATCTGGCCACAGGACCCGGGATTCAACCGGGCACGGGCGGGAGGTGTTACCGCCATGCAAATCCTGCCAGGTTCGGCCAACCTGATTGGCGGGCGCGGCGTGACGTTGAAAAACGTACCCTCGATAAGCTACCAGGCGATGAAATTTCCCGCTGCCCCGCACGGCCTGAAAATGGCCTGCGGTGAAAATCCCAAGCGGGTTTACGGCGAGAGAACACAGGCTCCCTCCACCCGCATGGGAAATGTTGCCGGCTACCGGGCCCAATGGATTGAGGCACAAAAATACATCCAGGATTGGAAAGATTACGAATCCAGGGATACGAGCAAGAAAAGTGACAGGAACGGAAATGAGACCAAGACCCCTGAGCGTGACTTGAGACTGGAAACACTGGCCGCTGTCCTGCAAGGCGAGATTCTTGTCCATATGCACTGCTATCGCGCTGATGAAATGATGACAGTACTCGACATGGCGGACGAGTTCGGCTACACCGTCAGCGCGTTTCACCACGGCGTCGAGGCCTATAAGATTGCCGGCGAACTGGCCGAGAATAAGGTCTGCGGTGCGCTGTGGGCCGACTGGTGGGGATTCAAAGCGGAAGCTTATGACGGTATCCAGGAAAACATCGCCCTGGTCGACCGCCCCGAGGGTGGTTGCGCCATCGTCCATTCAGATTCAGAAGAAGGCATTCAGAGACTCAACCAGGAAGCCGCCAAGGCGATGACGCGAGGCAGGCGCGCAGGTATGGAAATCCCACCTGAACAAGCCATCCGCTGGATCACGGCCAACCCGGCCAAATCGATGGGAATACTGGACCAGACCGGGACCCTGGAGGCCGGCAAAATGGCTGACGTGGTGATCTGGAATGGCAACCCGTTCAGTGTCTATGCAAAGGCTGACCAGGTGTTTGTCGATGGCGCCCTGCTCTATGACCGCAATGACCCTGACCGGCAGCCCGTATCCGACTTCGAACTCGGTCTGCAACTGGGAGCTGCGAAATGACCAGGAATCAGATGACTGCCCTGCTGGCCTGCCTCGCTATCTCACCTGGCGTGATGGCCGAAACCCTCTTCATCAACGACGCAACGGTTCATACCATGAGCAGCCAGTCCGTGTTACAGAATGGCGACATCCTGGTACGGGATGGTCGCATTCGCGCGGTAGGCGCAGACCTTTCCGCGCCATCTGACGCACGTGTGATCGAAGCGCAGGGACGACCGGTTACGCCCGGCTTTTTTGCCGGGATCACCCAGACCGGCCTGGTGGAAATTTCGGCTGTGGAGACTTCCGTTGACAGCGCCCTGGCGGTGGAAGGTTTAAGGCCGGAGTTCGACGTGACTTCCGCATACAACCCCAACTCTTCAGTTGTTCCTGTCACCAGGATCGAAGGTTATAGCTGGGCGCTGCTGGGTGCGACCCGCTCCGGCAGCATTGTGGGAGGACAGGGACAGGCCGTGTCACTCGACGGCGGTTACCAGTCTTTTCTTGGCCGTAAAGTTCTGTTCATTGACGTGGGCGCGGATGCGTCCGAACAAAGCGCAGGTTCCCGTGCAGGCCAGTGGATGCTGCTCGAACAGGCGATGGCCGAGGCCGCTTCGGATGTGCAATGGGCTCCCGAGCCAATGCTGACCGTGGCCGGCAGGCAAGCCCTGGAAAGCTATAAAACCGGCGGCATCGTGGTGTTCAATGTCGACCGGGCCAGTGACATACTCCAGGTTATTGCGTTTTCTGAACGTCATGGCCTCAACATCGTCATCAATGGAGGTACCGAGGCCTGGATGGTCGCGGATCAGCTGGCTGAAGCCGGTGTGCCGGTGTTGATCAATCCACTCACCAATCTGCCTGAAACTTTCGATCAACTGAGTGCCCGGCTTGACAATGCCGCCCTGCTGAACGAAGCCGGAGTCACTTTTGCTTTTGCCGGCGCCGGCACTCACCAGGCCAGGAAACTGAGACAGATGGCCGGCAACGCCGTGGCCAACGGCCTGCCCTACGAAGCGGGGCTTGCGGCACTGACCGTAAGCCCGGTTGTGATTTTCGCCCTGGGCGAAGACCATGGCAGCATCGAGGAAAACAGCGTGGCCGACCTGGTCATCTGGAGCGGAGACCCGCTGGAAGTGACCTCGGTCGCCGACCAGGTGATTATTGGGGGTAAAATGGACCCGATGGTGTCACGGCAAACCCTATTGAGGGATCGTTACCTGCCTGAAAAGACGCAGTTGCCGAGAGCCTACATTAAGCCCTGATAATCTGGAATGACTATGAAAAGCCCTATTCGAAAAGTCCTCACTGCAATCGGCCTGGGCCTGTTGCTGGCTTCCTGCGGCAGTTACGGCCCCAGGACCATGGACCGTGACCAGATCAATTACGGCAACAGTATTGGCGAAACCTGGAAAAACCAGATGCTGGCCAATATCGTAAAAATCCGCTTCGTGGACATGCCGGTTTTTGTTGACGTGGGATCCATCGTCAGTGGCTACACACTCTCGACGACGGTGAATGGAAGACTGGGATTTTCAGACAATTTCGCTTCGGGAAACTCCCAGGGACTGGGCGCCAGCGGCACGTATACCGACCGTCCAACCATCACTTATATGCCCAAAACCGGCGATGATTATCTCAGAGCCATTCTCGAACCCGTGGCGCCGAGCAACCTGCTGGCGCTGATCCAGGCAGGTTACAGCAGTGAACTGTTGTTCACCTGGGCCGTCGAGGCGATCAACGGCGTACACAACTGGTCGGTAACAAGACGGAAAGACAGCCGTTCTGATCCGGAGTTTATTGAGTATGTGCAACTGATGCAGGAGCTGCAAATGCTGGGCGCCGTGGGTTTTGAACTGACCACAGATGGGGATAAGAAGAACACCATCATTTTCAGGCTCAAGAAAGAAGGCCTGTCCGACTCTACCATTGAAAAGAGCCGCAGAATCGGTGAGATCATTGGCCTGGACCCCAGCCGCGATCAATTTCGTGTCATTTACGCGCCGTTCAAATCCGATCCGGACACACTTTCCATTCAAACCCGCTCCGTGATCCAGATGTTATCCGCCATGGCGGGATTCATCGATGTGCCGGCTGAAAAAGCCGCTTATGCGCTCCCCGGCTATGACTTTTCCGGTGCATCCCAACGACCCTTCCGGGTTTATTCAAGCGAAAACAAACCGGACGAAAGTTTTGCACAGGTCAAGTACGAAGGTTACTGGTATTGGATAGAAGACTCCGACCTCCTGTCCAAGCGGGTTTTCACGCTGATGCTGTTCATGACTACCCTGACCAACCAGGCAAAAGACGCAAACGCACCCGTACTGACGATACCGACCTCGTAATCCGGGCCGGGTTAATCAGCGATTCAGGTAGTCCACCACAAGGTTGCTGAAGATGCGCACACCGGTCTCCAGGCTGGGTTCGTACATATCGAAATACGGTGAGTGATTTCCCGGCAGCGTGGTGGGATCGACATCCGGTGGGCCATTACCCAGGAACAGGAAAACACCCGGAATCTCCTCGGCGTAAACAGCAAAATCCTCGGCCACGGTCTGCGGTGTGATGATGTTGACCGGATTGTCGCCTGAAACTCGCTGCAAGGTTGGAAGCATCTGTTCAAACAACGCTGTGTCGTTATTGACGGAAGGTGTTCCCAATTCCAGTTCAAACTCTATTTCAGCACCAGCAGCCTCAGCGATGGCCCTGGCGGTGCGCTCAATGCGGGTGTGAATTTCACGACGCATGTCCTCGTCAAATGTGCGGATGGTTCCCTCCATCTCTACCCGGTCGGGAATCACGTTGTTTCTGACGCCGCCCCTGATACGGCCGACGCTGATGATGGATGGCGCCAGCGTGACATCTACCTGGCGGCTGGCAATGGTCTGTAAGCCGATAATAATCTGCGCAGCGACCACGATCGGGTCCACGCCATCCCAGGGCCTGGCGCCGTGTGACTGCTGGCCCACCACCGTTATCTGGTAACGGTCGGCCGCTGCCATCAGCGGACCGGGTTTCACCGCAATCTGGCCTCCAGGCGTGGTAATGCCCACGTGAATCCCAAAAATTGCCTGCGGCTTGCTTTCAGCCCAGATGCCCTCTTCCAGCATCAGTGCAGCACCGCCCTTCTCTCCCGGAGGCGGGCCTTCTTCGGCTGGCTGAAAAATCAACATGACCGAGCCCGCCAATTCTTCCTTGACCGAATTCAAAACCCAGGCCGCACCCAGCAGCATCGACATATGGGCGTCGTGACCGCAGGCATGCATCACACCCACATCCTGGCCGTTGTACACATCTTTGGCGGTAGAGGCGAAAGGCAGCCCGGTCTGCTCGATGACCGGCAAGCCGTCCATATCGGTGCGAATGGCTACCATTGGCCCCGGTTTGCCGCCTTCGATGACGGCAATGATGCCCGTGTGCGCAATTCCGGTAATCGGCTCAAGCCCCATTTCTCGCAGAATGCCTTCGATCTGCTCCGCTGTTTTGAATTCGCGGTTGCTCAGTTCCGGATTCTCGTGGAACCAGCGGCGCCATTCGACCACCTGTGGCTGGGCTTCGGACGCCAGCAGATCGAGTTGTGATGGAGTGATCTGTGCGTGAACGTGCAGCGGAAAGAGCAAAACCAGCCAAAAAATGTTTTTATACATAACTAATCCTCTATTCCTTACTTGACGATGGCGCGACCGGAGGGCCAGCGGGGGTCAGACCCTGCACTGACTTTGCCGGTCTCAAGGTTCCACATGGCGCCGTGCATATTTCCCCAGGTTCTGTCGCGGACTTCGACTTCGTGGCCCATGGCCTGCAGCCCTTCGATAACCTCAGGGGAGAACGCATCCGGCTCGGCAGAAATCTTGTCCGGCACGTACTGGTGATGAAAACGCGGCAGTGAAACCCAGGATTCAGGCTGATTGCCGCGCATGAAATCCAGGATGCCCAGTAAAACCATGGTAATGATCCGGCTGCCGCCGGGTGTGCCGATCACCGCGTGCTTTTCGGTACCAATCATGAACGTCGGACTCATGCTGGACAGCGGGCGCTTGTAAGGCTGAATTTCATTGGCCGTGAAACCGATCAACCCATAGGCGTTGGGTACGCCCTTCTTCGCTGAAAAATCATCCATCTCGTTGTTGACCAGCAAGCCGGTTCCGGGCGGCATGAAACCCGAGCCGAACGGCAGGTTGACCGTCAGCGTGGCGGCCACCATGTTGCCCTCGTTATCGATGATGGAGAAGTGGCTGGTATCGGTGCCGTCCGGCAGCTGGTCATTACCCGCCAGCATGCTGCTGGGCGTGGCCCGGTCAGGCCGGATCGAGGCGCGCAGGCCGTCCGCGTAATACTGGCTGGTCAGCATGCCCACCGGGACATTGACGAAATCGGGGTCGCCCAGGTAGATGGCGCGGTCGCGGTAGGCACGGCGCATGGCTTCCGCAAGCAGATGCGTGCGTAACACCGGGTCCAGTTCGTTGATATTGTAAGGCTCGATAATATTCAGGATTTCCGCCAAAGCGACGCCGCCTGAAGATGGTGGGGGTGCCGTGACCAGCTCATAGTCACCGTAACTGGTGCGAATCGGTTCACGCTCTTTAACCACGTAGGCGGCGAGATCTTCCATCGTCCAGATGCCACCGGCGTCACGCACGCCCTTGACCACGCGTTCGGCCACGGGGCCTGCATAAAAACCCTCGGCACCCCGCTCCGCCACCTGTTCCAGCACCCAGGCCAGATCCGGCAGCTTGATGACGTGGCCTATGGGCGGCATTTCACCATCCGCCAGGTAGGCCTCGGATGCCGCGGGCCAGCGCTTGATGGTGTCGATGCGCCATTTCATCAGCGCGTTAAATTTCTTATCGACCTCGAAGCCTTCGCGGGCGATGCGGATTGCCGGTTGCAGGCTGACAGCTAACGGCAGTTTTCCATAGTGAACGGCCAGGTGTTCCAGTCCGGCAATTTCACCGGGAATTCCACCGGCCAACGGGCCGTTCACTGCAAGATCGCGGTTCACATTCCCTTCTTCATCCAGGTACATGTCCTTGTGCGCAGCCGCCGGGGCCTGCTCACGGGCATCGATCATCGTCTGGAAACCGTCGGAAGCGCGGTGCAGCAGCCAGAAAGCTCCTCCACCGAGGCCTGAGCTGGTCGGCTCAACCACAGCCAGCGTGGAGCTGACTGCAATGGCCGCGTCAAATGCGTTACCGCCTTTGGCCAGTATTTCATGACCCGCTTCGGTGGCCAGGAAATGTGCGCTGGCGATGGCGGCTTTGTCGGGGGTGCCGGCAGCCCACAGTGGTGCTGCAAACGTGATCAGTACCAGGCAAGTTACTGCCCGGAGTGCTTCTTTCATCTTCAGACCGTTGCCTGCGCAATCAGTCGCCTGTATTTTTCCCACAATTGATCCTCTGTTTCCTCATTGTCGTCGTCTTTTGGAATGCACTCAACCGGGCAGACTTCGACACATTGCGGTGTGTCGAAATGTCCCACGCATTCGGTGCATTTCATTGGATCGATCTCGTAATACTCGATGCCCTGATAGATAGCCTCGTTGGGGCATTCAGGCTCACACACATCGCAGTTGATGCACTCTTCGGTGATCTTGAGCGACAAGCTTACTGCTCCAGTTCTGCGAAACGCTTGCGCATAGCCAGTTGGACTTCTTTGCACACGAATTCGGAAACGTCGCCATTCAAGCGCGCCACTTCCTTGACCAGTGACGAAGAAATAAAGCTGTAATCCTCGTCCGGCGTCAGGAACAGCGTTTCGACAGCAGGGGCGATATGCCGGTTCATGCTGGCCAGCTGAAATTCGTATTCAAAATCTGAGACCGCGCGCAAGCCACGCACGATAACTGAAGCGCCAATCTGCTGCACAAACTCCACCAGCAGGTTGCTGAAACCCAAGACCTCGACGTTGTCCAGGTTGGCCATTTCGTTGCGCGACAACTCAATTCGTTCTTCCAGGCTGAACAGGGGCTTCTTGTGGGGGCTTTCCGCGATGCCGATGATCACTTTTGGAAACACGCGCGCCGCACGCGATACGAGGTCGGTGTGCCCGTTGGTGATCGGGTCAAAGGTTCCTGGGTAGACTGCGATTGGCTGGATGGTCATTGGGCTTGCTGTATCTTCGGTTGTGCGAACGAGCATTGTACCTGTTTTGTTGGGATGGGCCATTTCTCTGAATGAGTCTGTGCCAAAGGGGTGGTGGGCTGTATGCCAGGACACGCTCGAGACATCCCTGTGCGCTCTTCGGCTGTTCCCGACAGCCGAAGGTCCTGCCATACACAACCCACCACCCCTTGCGGTACTTAATCCACAGAAAAGGCACCCAACCCCCAGAGGCTGAAAACTAAGGAACCCTCCGGCCCGGCTATTTGCGGTTCTGGCGCAGTAGCTATGTGTTCCTGGCAAGGCGCGAGAAGAGAAGTTGGCTTATTGCCAACGAACGCCGAGCAACGCCGCCAGGGACGCATAGATACAAGTCAGGGCCGCAAATAGCCGGGTTGGAGGGTTCCCCAAAAACAAGGGCGCCGGGGAGGCGCCCTTAGCAGGGACTGAGGAGTCTCTTACTTTGCAGGCGAAAGACGCCTACACAATAGATGACCCAAACATGCATGAATTTCTTTCAAATTAATTTAAACTTTTTTCAATAACTGCATTCGGACCTCGCCCAGCAGTTTTTCACGGATTATTTCCCAGCCCGGTAGGAGTGCCAGGGGTGACATTTCCCGCGCTGTTTCTATGTACACGCGCCCGCCCTCCCGAACATTATCGCCAGCGGTTAGCAATTCGAGTGAGCGGTCCTCGAGGCCGGATGAAAATGGCGGGTCGATGAATACAATGTCCATGCTTTGGGCTTCACAACCGGCGAGCCATTCGAGCGCGTCAGCCTGTACGACCTGGACCCGGTCGGAATCCAGTCTTTGCACCGTTTCATGGAGCGCATTGGCCGCCACCCTGGATTTCTCGATCAGCGTCACTGCAGCCGCCCCGCGGGAGGCGGCCTCGATGCCCAACACGCCACTGCCTGCAAACAGGTCAACGCAAGATGCGCCATGAATATTTGCCTGCAACCAATTGAACAGTGTTTCGCGGCCGCGATCCCCGGATGGCCGCAGTCCGGGAAGATCAGGCACGGGCAGGCGCGTGCCGCGCCACTTGCCGCCGATGATCCGAACAGTTCCCGGTCTTTTCTTTTTCATATTCGACCCCAAAATTAGCATATCGCCCCGTCACTGATCGAGGACAGCTACAGCATGCTGCGCATATTCCGCAAAAACAAGAAAAAGCCCGGCGTTGTTCAGGATGTCCAGCTGCGTCCCGCGGAGCAATCCGGCGAGGATGCGCTGGAATTACGGCTTGAAGATACCCGCCGTCAAATGGGCAAGCGGCTCGGTGCGTTGCTGACCAATCGAAGCGCTATCGATGACGACTTGCTGGATGAGATCGAGACCACGCTGATCACCTCTGACATTGGCGTGAACGCGGCACTGGAAATCGTAGAGAATTTACGCGCAGGTATCTCCAACAAGGTAATCACTCAGCCTGACCAGGTACTGCCTGCGGTACAAGCCGAACTGTACGAGCTGATCGAATCCTGTGAACAATTCCTGGCTGTCGATGAAACCAAAAAACCTTATGTCATCCTGATGGTGGGCGTGAATGGCGCCGGCAAGACCACGACCATCGGAAAGCTTGCCCAGCGCTACAAGGAAGACGGCCTCAACGTGATGCTGGCAGCAGGCGATACCTTTCGCGCTGCAGCCGTAGAGCAACTCAAATCGTGGGGCGAGCGGAACGATATACCCGTGGTGGCGCAGGGCAGCGGCGCCGATTCCGCGGCGGTTATATTTGATGCACTGCAATCGGCCAAAGCAAAGGGCATCGACGTTCTGATCGCCGACACAGCCGGGCGTTTGCATACCCAGCACAACTTAATGGAAGAGCTGAAAAAGATTCATCGGGTAATGAGCCGGATCGATGAGTCGGCACCACACGAAATCATGCTGGTAGTCGACGCCGGAACCGGCCAAAACGCACTCAACCAGGCGCGGGAATTCAACCAGGCCATCGGCCTGACCGGCATCACCGTCACCAAGCTCGACGGAACCGCCCGGGGTGGAGTGCTATTCGGTATTGCCCATGAGCTGGGCGTACCCATCCGTTTTATTGGCGTTGGTGAAGCTGCTAAGGATTTGCGGCCGTTCGATGCCGGTTCCTTCGTCAACGCCATCTTGCCCATCGACTGACTCGTGAGCCAGGCGGAACAGCCTTCATTCTCGAGCCGCCTGCTTGATTGGTGGGATGTTAACGGCCGCAAAGACCTGCCGTGGCAGCACCCCCGTACGCCTTACCGTGTGTGGATCTCCGAAATCATGCTGCAACAAACGCAGGTGACAACGGTTATCCCCTACTTCAACAAATGGATGGAGTCCTTCCCGGATATCCCGGCACTGGCCCATGCGTCTGTTGATGAAGTGCTGTCCCACTGGGCAGGACTGGGGTATTACGCGAGGGCGCGAAATCTGCACAAAACAGCCAGGCTATGCGTAGATCACCATGACGGCCAGTTGCCTGGTGATCCGGAAGGCCTGACCGCCCTGCCCGGCATCGGCCTGAGCACGGCCAATGCGATTGTTTCCCAGTCCACCGATCAGCCGGCAGCAGTCCTGGACGGAAATGTCCGGCGGGTGCTGGCACGGCATGCGGCCGTGGAGGGCTGGAGTGGAAAAAGCGCGATCCAAAAGCGCTTGTGGTCGGAAGCAGAACAGCGGCTACCTGAATCCAGGGGTGCCAATTACACCCAGGCCGTGATGGATCTTGGCGCTACATTGTGTACCCGGTCCAGTCCAGATTGCGCTGCGTGCCCGGTCAGGGCGGACTGCCAGGCCCTGGCCGATTCCAGAGTGCAGGAGTTGCCGACCGCCAAACCACCGACCAAAGTCAGTGACCTGACCCTGCACATGCTTATCGCCAGGGATTCCGAAGATCGTGTGTTGCTGGAGAAACGCCCCCCGGCCGGAATATGGGGCGGCCTCTGGTGCCTGCCTTCAGGGTCGACGGAAACGGAAGCGCTTGAGGCAATAGGCATAACAAACGCGAAAACGAAGCCCCGGCCACCGTTTGAACACCGGTTGAGTCACATCCGGATGACCATTCACCCCATACTGGTTACTGCTGCAGAGGGAACACAGGTAAAATGCTCTGCAAATCTTGGCTGGTTCACCCCGTCACAACAGGGTGACCTCGGCCTTCCAAAGCCGGTCACCGGCCTGCTGAAGAAGCTGAACAACGGAGAATTCACGTGACTCGAAAAGTACATTGCCAGGCACTGAACGAAGAACTGGACGGCCTGGCCTTCCAGCCCTACCCCGGCGAACTGGGTAAACGCATCTTTGAGAACATCTCGCAGCAGGCGTGGCAAAAATGGATGACCCACCAGACCATGCTGATAAACGAGAACCGGCTATCGCCTATTAATCCGGAGCACCGAAAGTATCTCGAGGGGGAGATGGAGAAATTCCTGTTCGAAGGAAGCGCCGAAAAACCAGAGGGATACGTGCCGGAATGAGACCGTTCGAATGGCTCCCGTCGTTGCTCGCGGCCCTGTCGGCCTTCGCCCTGGGCGGCTTGTGGTACTCGCCGCTACTGTTTGGCAAAACCTGGCAGCGTGAGACCGGACTCAGCGATGAGCAACTGGCGGCAGCGAACAAGCTGAAGATCTTTGGCGTTTCGTTTCTGCTCTGCCTGGTCGCAGCCGTTGCTTTTTCAATGGTCATCGGCCCGGAGGCCAGTTTCTTTATGGCCTTCCATTCCGGTGTTGGAGTTGGCCTTGCCTGGGTCGCTACATCGTTCGGCGTCAATTACCTGTTCGAGCTCAAGAGCCTCAAGCTATGGCTGATCAATGCGGGTTATCACACGATGCAATTCACGCTCTACGGGCTGATTTTCGGCCTGCTTTAGGTTGACTTTGTGAGCCCCAAAAGGTTTAATACTGCGCCTTCCTTGAATACCCTGATGCCCAGGTAGCTCAGTCGGTAGAGCAGCGGATTGAAAATCCGCGTGTCGGTGGTTCGATTCCGCCCCTGGGCACCATTTTCATGGGGCTCCGCCCCATCAAAATGACCCCCACGGGGGATCACCACTCGCTAGCTTCAATGGTGAAATCTACTCAGCACTTCGGATTGCATAGGGTGTCGCTACGCGACTGCTTCATTTACGTGTATAGCGACACGCAACGCCCCCTGGGCACCATTTAATACTAGTTCCTCAAAGTAGCTTTGTTTTGCCCGATAATTGTATCCGGCCCCTTTTAGTTCTGTACGATGTCCGAAACAGCATCCTGACTTATCGTAGATCAGGTCCTGACAGTGGAGTTTTCACCATGAAATTACGTTATAAAATTGCCAATGGTTTACTGGGTACTCTGGTCCTTGGAGTGGCCGTTCTTGCGTTGGTCATGAGCCACACCTCTGAATGTGTGCCATCACCGGTCCCGACCGGCGAGACAACCACCATGAAGGCGGTGGTCGCTACGTGTTACGGCTCGCCCGATGTTCTGCAATTTGCAGATATTGAAAAACCCGTGCCGGGAGACGACGAGATTTTGATTAAGGTGAAAGTGGCCTCGGTTAACCCACTGGACTATCACTTTTTGACCGGAACACCTTACATTCTGAGATTGATGGCCGGTGTCGGGGCACCCGACGACCCTCGCATCGGTTCAGATTTTTCGGGCACAGTGGAAGCCATTGGAAAAGACGTCACCAAATTTCAGGTAGGACAAGAAATTTTTGGCGGTGGAAATGGCGCGTTTGCTGAATATCTGATCAAACACCAGGACACCACCGGCGCGGTGGTCAAACCGGGACCGGTTTCTCATGAACAGGCTGCATCCATACCCATAGCAGGCATCACTGCACTTCAGGCCGTGCGCGACCACGGAAAGATCAAAACGGGAGATAAAGTTCTGATCAATGGCGCTTCGGGTGGTGTCGGAACCCTCGCTGTGCAAATAGCAAAGCATTACGGCGCTGACGTTACCGGCGTCTGTAGCACCCGCAACGTGGAAATGGTTCGATCACTTGGTGCAGACCGCGTTATTGACTACAAAACGGACAACTATACGCAGGAGCCCGAACAATACGATGTGATCCTCGATATGGTCGGAAATCATTCGATTTCGGATAACCGCAACGTTCTTAAACCTGAAGGGCGAATGGTTATGGTCGGCGGCCAGAAGGGTAACTGGATCGCACCCTTTCTAGGATCAATAAATTCCGCTGTGATTAGGCCTTTTATCGACCAGCAGATTGGTTCCATGCTGGCTGAATTCAACCCTGAGGACTTGACCATGCTGGCTGACTTGATTCAGTCTGGAGAACTGGAGGTTTTTATCGGCAGTCGCTTCCCACTGGCTGAAACGGCAGACGCCATGCGAATCTCGGGCAAACAGCGTGCCAGAGGCAAACTTATCATTGAGATTGACTAACGGCCAATTTTCGGAGGTGACAGGATGACAGCACATGTAGCAGCAACACGTCGGGCAATGTAATCCAACGAGGCAACGACCGGCAAGCTAAGTTATGTGGTTTAGCCGATAAGCCATTGTGTCAATTTTGTGTCAAATTATCTGGCTTTTAAACGATTTTACTGGCGTTTGTTGGCACATATGGAATTGGACAACCACCGCAAGCGCAGGCGATGAAAGTGGTGCGGTTTTACCGCAGGTAAAGAAGCGCTGCTTGAATGCCGTGGCGCGTGACTGATGTAAAATAAGTACCCAAAGCAACTCTTCATTTTGAAAATCCGCGTGTCGGTGGTTCGATTCCAATGTGCAGGGAGAAGGTGAGACCGGGAACCGGGCGAGAAGCTGGCCTGGGCCATGCACCGGTGTCGCGGAGCACATGGATGTGCGGGAGCGACCGCCCCTGGGCACCATTTAACAAGACCCAGAATCCAATTCAGGCATTGCCTTTTACTACTATACCGTCCAGCGGCGACCTCGCTCCCAAAGCGCCGCGATTGACTACGTGCGTGTAAATCATCGTTGTCTTCAAATCACTGTGGCCAAGCAATTGTTGGATTGTTCGAATGTCAGTGCCTGACTCCAGTAAATGAGTCGCGAAAGAATGCCTGAGAGTGTGGCAAGTCACCCGTTTGACAATATCGGCACGATTGGCTGCGGAAGTGACCGCTTTGCGCAAGCTGCTCGGGTGGATATGGTGACGGTAAGTGTGCCGAGGGTCACGTGGATCGGCTGAAACGGAAAGCGCAGGAAAAACAAACTGCCAGTTAAGTCGGCGGCTGGATTTACCCATCTTTCGAGCCAGCGAAGGCGGCAACAAGGCTGCGCCAAACCCACTTTCAAGATCTTGCTCATGCAAACACCGCACGTAAGATATCTGAGTTTTCAAAACCGCTTCCAGATTGTCCGGAAGCACAGTCAATCGGTCCTTGCCCCCCTTGCCAGCATGGACCCGCACTGAATGGCGAGAAAAATCAATATCCCCAATCCGCAACCGTAAACACTCCATGAGGCGCAAGCCTGAGCCATAGAGCATTCCAACCGCAAGGCGGTGTTGACTTGAACAGCATCGCAGCAAGGACCCCACTTCACCTGTGCTCAGGACCACCGGAACGCGCCTCTTCGACTTCGCCCGGATCACATCATTCAGCCAGGGCAACTCAATCTCCAGTACATTGCGGTAAAGGAAAAGAATTGCCGCCAGGGCTACATTTTGAGTGGATGGCGCAACCCCGCGATCAACAGCCAAATAAGTGAGAAAGGCTTCAATCTCTTTCTTGTGCATGGTTGCGGGGTGACGCTTCCCATGGAATAGAATGAAGCGACGCACCAACTGCAAATAGACCCGCTCTGTAGCTATACTGTATTGGCGTAGTCGGATCGCATTGCGCATTTTCTCCAATAGTTTGGGCTCTGACATTTAAGCAATCCAAAAAATGAAGTTTGGGCGCAAGACCAAAATTCAGGAATAGGAAAATTGAGGATTGTTTTGTACGTTATCACCTACATAAGAAGACAAAGCGCAGTTAATTCTGAACATAATCTGGTATTTTAAACAAGGAAATCAGAGGATTAATGTATGAATGCCGAGTGCTGCATGAAAAAACAATTCATTACTTTCACCTTCTCCACAAAAATGTAGTTATAGAGTCAAAGTGTACTTACTAAAACCTGCATTCTACGCTAGCGTGTTTATCTTGCTCTCTGGGTGTTGCATGTTAGGCCCTTGCGATGGGGTTTTTGATGTTACTGGTTCCGTTACGAACTCGACTGCTAGTCCCTGCCATCTGTCAGTGAGATATGAAGGAAGTGGTGAAGCTATTAGTGAACGAAAAGTGGCAGGTAGCTTTAAAGAATCTTTTGTTGTTCAACCATCAAACGATGGCCATAGAATTGAATTGACATGTGGCGGTGAATTAGTTCTGTCCAAACTTATCTACTATGGAAAAGATGTAGGCATTGGAGAGGAGGTCGCACTTGGTGAAGTTGCTCTATAACAAATCGTTTAAGTACGTTACGGCCCTGCGGGCCTCCACCGGACGTTGCTCTGCAACGCCGCTTAACTAAGACGTTATGTGATTGAGCTGAACCGAAGGTGTATCCTATTATTCACTGAACATCGAGAGATTGTTTTGAAATGGCTACGGCAAAAGACGAACTGAAAACGTTGCTTGAAAAGC
>Ga0265303_10000035_pt1 | contig 51930 bp, 44 predicted proteins | sample Helome_2_FD_192494 | JGI IMG/M metagenome (GOLD analysis project Ga0265303, IMG submission 192494) | Marine sediment microbial communities from subtidal zone of North Sea - Hel_20160317 (Illumina Assembly) | ecosystem: Environmental > Aquatic > Marine > Subtidal zone > Sediment ... | reverse complement strand
GCTTCCAGACAGGCTACACCCTGAGGACCAACAACGGCATCATGCCGGACGCCGGCCGGCAACTCCAATCGATCACCGCTGTTCAGTGTGACCTTATCCCCCGCCTCGGGCAGACCAAAAGTGATGGACCCGCGAACCACATAAATGACCTTGTGATAGGAATGGTTGTGAGCGCCGTAGACATCGCAGGGGCCGTTGGACCACACATAGGGGTGTAAATCTTCATCAGCCAAGATGCTGCGCAACGATGCTTCATCCGGTGCAGTTTCGTCCGACCAGCGGATAACCTCTACCTTGTCGGTTTTCATAGCTGCTTTTCCTTTTCAATGCACGTCCACTAGACTTTGTTTTTTCTTATTCTGCGGTAAAATTTTCATTTATTTGAGGTTCGTCAAGGCCAATCTGCAAGTCAATTTAAATTGTTGCTATGCGATACAGACATGCGACTGCCGTCATCCAGATACAGTTCGTCGCCAATAATCGCATGTTATTTCAATTAATCCAAAAAGAAGTCGGGCAACAGCTTATCGGCATTGGCCGGGTTTACCGCATATCGCTTCAGATCCGTGTGCCCGCGTGCTTGCAAAATCTGTTCATCTGTCAGTGTTTGCCCGCAGAGCGCGCGATTTTTAGTGATCAATATTTCATAGGCGGCATCGGCCATGATCTCCGGCGTGCGACAATTCTGAAAAAGGTCCCGATTGCCCACCACAAATTCAATTGCCGCTGTTGCAATCGCCGTGCGGGGCCATAAGCAGTTGACGGCAATGCCGTAAGGCTCAAATTCTGCGGCCATGCCCAGGCTTAGCATTGTCATACCGTATTTGGACAGGGTATAGGGCGCATGGTTTTTTAACCATTTAACATTCAGGTTTAGCGGGGGAGACAAGCTCAAAATGTGCGGGTTTGAAGATGCCTTCAGAAACGGCAGCGCCGAATGCGCACCTATGAATACTGCGCGTGAATTGATGCTTTGCATCAGGTCATAGCGTTTAATTGTCGTTTTTTCAACCGGTGTCAGGCTGATGGCACCGGCGTTATTGACCAGGGCATCGATGCCGCCGAATTTTTCCACCGCTGCTTGCATCATGTTCGCCACCTGATCTTCCTGCTGCACATCGAGTTTGAAAGGCAGGGCCTTTCCACCGGCGGCCACGACTTCCTCGGCAACCGTATGAATCGTTCCTTTTAATTTTGGATGCGGCCTGTCCGATTTGGCGGCAATGACGATGCTGGCGCCATCGCGGGCAAACCGCAAGGCCATGGCGCGCCCGATGCCGCGGCTGGCGCCGGTGATGATGATGGTTTTACCTGATAATTCGCCCATGATAAATTCTCTTGTTGGTGTGCCGGTGGTTATTTCATTCGTCGTCTTTTTTCAGATCGATTCGGATAGATCTTGTACAGCGGATAATCGTAAAAGTCCGGAATGCCATAGATTTTTTTTCTGGCCGGGTTCTGATCCAGCTCCAGCACATGCCAGCGGCTATTTTCGTATGCCACCACCCACATGTGTCCGTTAGAGATGCCGGCGTATGAATCGTAGCCGGCAGAGGTTAAAAGAGACATCAACAGCAAGGATAAACTTTTACAATCGCCTTGCCGGGCCGCGATGGTCTCGGTTACGGATTGCCATCTGTGGGGATCTAAAACGTAGGTGTAGTGGCTAAGGATGTATTGATAGATACGCCTTACTTTGTGGGGGAATCTTGATATTGCATCTGTCCTCAGCACTGCATTTATACCGGCCACCGGCTCGGGATCGATCAAATCTTGAATCACGCTGCTGCCGTATTCCGTGTCGACGATAAACTCATAAGGGGCGTAGGCTTTTGAATAATTAGCCCTAATTTCTGTCATATTTTCTTTCACAAATGCCGCATAACTTTCCAGATGCCATTTCTCCTCCGGGATAATGCTCTCAGCAGGAATGTTTTCCCGCTGGATGGCGGCACAACCCCAGAGTAAAAAAAACGAGAGCATGCCAAATGTTATGACTTTACATCTCATTTGAGCGCGGCAATTTTCCTGATAATAAAATTACGTGGTTATCTGGAAAGTTCCAGTCGTTTACGTCCGGTAGTGATCTCACCACGAAGATCACGAAGATCAGAAAGGCAGGATGAATAAATTGACACTCCCTCTTCGGGTCCTTCGTGCCCTTCGTGGTTGAAAAAAACTAACTTGGGCTTTCTGCATAACTGTATAAAATGCATCTCTCTGTGGGCACTGTGGTGAAGTATTACCTTTATTCAGGGAATGTTAGGGTAACCCTTTCCCCCTTATCCTTAGATTTCATTTTGATCTTGAGTTCGATGCTGTCTTCACGGATACCCAGGGCCAGGGGGGATTTGCCTTTACCGCCCTCGATATGGGTGATTTCTCGCACTGCGCTCATGATCATTTTACCGATTTCAGAACCGGGGGATGGGAGTTCGGATTCCCGGTATTTGGCGGTTACCTTTATATTTCCGTCCGCTGAGCGCGCGATGGAAACTTCTTTGGCATTATTGTTTACACCATGCAGCGCGATCAGGGCGAGCCACTTAGCCGCGGTATCCTCCTGATTGCTGTCCCCTTTGCTTTTAGACATTTCTTTCAGCGGGTCTGTTGTGGCGTAACAATCACACATTTCCTGGACTTTTAGGTGTAAATTCCGCTTCTCTTTCATAAGCTTGTCCTCCTTCGGCTTCGTCGCAAATTAAAGTTGTATATTGATGCTAAATTATACACGATTTGGTAAAATTCAAGACGGCTTCCTGCGGCAAAACATTTCACCTGGCCAAGAATTCAGTCTAATTGTAATGAACCCGGGCCGAGCGCTAAAGCGATTCTTCAGACGTGAAGTCCGGCGTGGATGATGGCCTTGCTTCTTCAAATATTTCCTGATAGGCGACCGCCAAAATACAGAGCTGAATGGGGATGGTTAGAACGACACCAATGCCGAAAGCGAGTGCGCCGATGCTGCCAATGATGCTTGCAATAGCCGCTAAGCCGAAAAAAGGCCAGAAATTGGTTTTGACCGTTTGGATGCTGACCTGAGAAGCCGGCCAGAAATCCATCTGTTTGTCGACAATTAAATAAAGGCCGAACATCAAGAAAGCCTGGGCGGCATAGACGAAGAACAGGGAAAGCAATTGCCCGATGATGGGAAACAATCCCAGCACCAGGGATCCAACCAGTATGGCAATCCCCCAGACGAACATAAAGAGAAACGTATTTAGAAAATAGCTAAACCCTCTGAAAACCAAACCGGCCTCCGGTTTGGGTTTCTCTTTGCGTAAGAGCTGCAGGGTAATAACAATCAAACCGGCGATCATCGGACCGGTCAGGATGCCGATGCTGACCGTGCTCAATACCAATGCAATAAGCGCGGCCAGGACCAGCGTTGTGAAATTATTCTTGTAAAGCTTGAATCCCGCTTCAATCCATTGGCCCATATTTACATCTGTCTTTTTCATATTCAGTTTCCTCCAAATACTCAAAGAAACATGTGTGAAGCTGCCTCAAAAAATCAATTCAAACTTCTGTTCCGTTATCCGCTGACCCCACTGGTCGACTTCGTGGGTTTCGCGCAACCGGAAATTTTGGCGCTCGTAAAGCCGGCGGGCGGCATCCAGGCCCTCGAAGGTCCACAAAAATATTTTGGAATAGTTCCTGTCCCTACAAAATTGAACCGCGCGGGAAATCAACCGGTTGCCCAGGCCGGCATCTTGAAATTCAGGGTCGACAATAAACCAGCGCAGCCGTGCCCCGTCAGTCATGGCATGTTGACCGTCGATGGCAACTGCGCCTGCAAATTTATCGTTGGCGGTGGCTACCCACAAACCGTCCCGCTCGTCATCAAATTCACTGACAAAAATCGAAAGCTCTTGACCCATCTGGGTTTCAAATGAAACATCAAATCCCCAGTGTTCATGGTAGTAGACGGCATGGAGCTGGGTGATTTTGCCTACCACCCCGGGGTAATAACCCCCAATTTTTATTTCTGGCATAGTTTCGCCTGCTGGGCCATGTGGGTATTGGGTGAAAGCTGAATCTATGGAATTACGTCAAAAGGCTTTTTGGCCGGATCGCGCCCGCCGAAGCTCCTGTTGTTCTTTGTCAGCCATTTCTTGCTCGAGCAGCGCCTGGATGTTTTCGACGAAAAATATTCTGATTTGATATTCCGGATTACCAAACTGGTCCGGGACGAGGGATACGATAAAAACGTCATTGTTTTTCTGCCAGTACATGGATTGGCCGTTTCGCTTCTTCCAGTCAATCAGTTGGGGTTCTCCGTATTTGGTCTTGAGAGTTTGAACGATGTTGGCCTCATCTTCTTTGAAGTTGATCTTGAACAGCAAGGGAAGTTGGGTATAGTTTGAAAAGACCAGTTCGACAAAATCAAATGGCAAGTCTTTTTTACGAGCGTAACGATACATGAGCTTTAGGATGTTGTGCTCGCGGCGTTCCCCAGAGGTTGGGTTCAACTGTATGTTTAAAGATTGTAAGGCGGGAAAATATTCTGGCAGAAAGCCGAAATAGTTTATTTCTAAATTAAGCAAACTTCGTTTTTCAATGGCGTCGTTTCCCAATTGCCGGTTCAAATTTTTACGGACGCTCTCGGAAAACCGGGAGCTTTTACTCAGGTCGAAAAATGTAAAACTATCGGATGGTTCTTGAGCGCTTTGGTCTGTCGCAGGTTCGTTTTGATCGCCGCAGGCGGAAAGTATTAGAAGTGACAATCCAAGCACCAGAGCATACAGAATAAGCTTTGGCAGATGGTTTATTCTATTTTGTGATGCCATATGCCCCCGGCTGGTTTTTATATAAATACTTAAATTAGCGATTGATGATACAAAAGTAAACTATCACCCGTCAATACTCTCCTGCATTTTCTCTGGTTTTCGGTAAAATATCACCCATGTGGAAAGGGAATAAACCGGTGGGTTTGTCTTTGAAGTATTGCCGCAGTGTTGCCTCTATTACGGTGAAAGCGATTTTATCCCAGGGAATGTCTTTTTCCGAATAAAACCGCACGGCACTGCTTTCGCTACCGGCCTTGATATTACCGTCGAGCAAACGTGCGCGAAACATCACATAAATCTGGCTGACATAGCTAATGTTAAACAGCGCATAAGGGGCTATAATTTCAATCCGGGCCCCGGCTTCTTCCAGTGTTTCGCGTTGCGCACCCTGCGCAACGGTTTCGCCGTTTTCCAGATAGCCGGCCGGTAGGGTCCATTTGCCGGAGCGTGGTTCGATGGCCCGACGACAGAGCAAAATTTTATCATTCGTTTCCGGTATGCATCCCACCACCACCTTTGGATTTTCGTAGTGGATTGTTCCGCAGGTTGCGCACAAATGGCGGGGGCGATCATCTCCGGGAGGGGTGCCCAATTTTACCGTATTTCCGCAGTTGCTGCAGTAGTTCATGTGTTCTCCCTGGTGCATTACTAATGGTCAGTCAATCGTGTCAATCGCACCCATCATGTTCACCGAAGGGCAACAGCTACGCTCTGCAAGTTGCGCGTTCCGAGTTTCGAAGAATTGAACGCGTGACCCGCAATCCGCAGCTCGCAATCCACAACGCGTAATTAATCCAAATCCAGCATCAGGTAATCCGTCTCATTCGTGCTGATGGTTTTGGCATCGATGCTGCCGGTGACTTCCGGTAAAATTACGGAAAAGGGCACTTTTGAGCGCATTTGGATTTGCCGCGGCACAGCACCTTTTTGGGCATGACCGACGCCGGCCAAAATCACGACAACGGCATTCGGATGTTTTGCCAAATAATCAAGGGAGTAAACCGCCATGGCCGTATCCCAGACCATCTGGGCTTCACAAAAATAAATAAAATTAAGCTGACCGTGACCGTGACCGCCGAAGGCCTGCCGGATGTAGTTCATATATTGCTGATCCACCACACAGCTGACCTCGGCGAGTTGCCCCTTCTGTTCCGGCGATAGTGATTTAAAGCCATCGCGGGATACTTTACGGGTGATTTCCCGAGGAACATTCAGCCCGATCATCGGAATTTTATGGTTGCGAGCATACTCAAAGATCATGCCGTAGGCCTGCCAGGGGAAATTCCAGTTGTCATAATAAATTTTTTCAAAGCTTTGTGGGTCGATTTCGCCGGACACCCATTGGTCCAATGCAGACTGGCTCTCGTGGCGAAACATTTCCAGGCCGATGGCCACCTCGAGGCCGGCTTCTTTGAGTGCCCGGATGACTGCTAGTTGTGCCCTGTGATGCTGCATATTGCTGTGGTGCTCGCCAACCAGAACAATCCGGTTTTTTTTCAGGTCTGAGACTGCCTGAGAAAGCTGCAATTCCGTTTCCCGGTTAAGGTCGAGCACGCGATAATTCCCGCTGCTGGATTTAGCCCCGCAACTTGCATTGAAAAAAAATACGGTAACTAAAGCGACGACTATCTGTTTTATCATATCCGTTTTCCTCATTTTCGATTTTATACCGCTTTCCATGATAATGTTCCGCATTACGGAATTGGGGTATAAGTGGTTGTAGAAAAAAACCTTGGAATAACAGGACGTTTTTTTGACAACCACTATATAGGCCTTGCCTGAACATTGCGGCTTCAGAATTAAAAGAATTCATATTTGCGATGGGTTGTAAAATTTTGCGACGTGGTGTCATTGCCATTACGCCACCGGTATTCAAGTGGCGATTCTTCGGTCGACCAAAAACCTTTATCCCGGTTTGATCCATTCTGAAATGCCAGATAGCTGTACTTGCCGTAATGCGTTACCTTACGGGCGACCTCCTCGGCATGTGACGATGACAGCGGCAAAAACAGCGCCGTGACCCGATCTTTACGGTGCGGGTGGCGAAATACCCCAAAAAATATGTCCGCTGAGCGGTCATAGGTACTCTGGTTTAAGGTAAACGATTTCGGCTTGATGGCAACTTGCTCCGGCAATTTGAAAAAAAGCTCTTTTCGGTGCGGATAGCCGACCATCAATATGTCTTTTTCACGGAAGTCTTTTTGGTCAAGGGCGCTTTCTTCAGTAATTGTATAATTTTTAACGCCCAAAGAGAGCAGCAGCATTCGAGCTGCACTTTTGATATCCGGTTCAAGATTATCTGCCAGCAGGACCAGCAGTGACTTCGAGCTTTTCAGGGAATTAATGGCCGGGGGTATTTCGTCAGTGAAAAGTTGCCGGAAAATATCAATGTGCGGGTCCGCCCTGAGCTTCAGCGGCATGGAATCGCTGATCATCTGGAAGCGGGTTTCATGATTCGCCACCCGGATTGTTTTCGAAATCGTTTTATCGCGGTTTTGCAGCGCCAGATCCAGCTCAAAGCTGAATTCAGGGTTTTGCTGAACAATTTGCCCCTCAATTGTCCAGGTGTCGCCCTTCTGTCTGGATCGCACCGCATCCAGATGAAACTGGGGTGCGCCCTTGCGAAATACCCATTGATCAAAAAAGCCCTTCAGTGAGCGCTTGGCGCGGGATTCAAATGCCTTTTGCATGTCGGCCCAGGACGTTGTTTTAAACAATTGGTCACGGTAAAGATCCTTGAGGGCTCCCCAGAAAGCGTCGTCACCCAGCTGCCTGCGAAGCATATGGAACACCATGGCCCCTTTGTCATAACCGATGGTTTTGGTGGTCGGATTATAGCGTCTTTGAAACTGATACAGCGCAAAATCCTGACCCGGTTTGACCAGGGTGGCATAATTTCGCAATATTTGCTGTCGGTACGCACGGGCATCTTCGATGGATTGCATTTCTTTGTAGAGGTAATCCGCCACATAGGTTGTTAATGCTTCGCTCCAATTGCCCGCGTCATAATCGACCAGCACACCGTTGCCCCACCAGCAGTGGGCGATTTCATGCCCTAGACTGGTATGGATGATAAACGGCAGTCGCAAAACACTGCCGCCAATCAGGGTATAGGAAGGGAAACCATATCCGGTTGGAAAGAAATTTTCGACCACCGCAAACTTGTCAAACGGATAAGCGCCGAATAGGTTCTGATACAATGTCAGATATTTAACGGTTGCATCCAGATAGGCACCGGACAGGTGATCGGTTTCCGGGAAAAAATAGGTGGCGGCAGTTATAGCGCCCACTTTTTTCTGTCGCACAATATAAGGGCCAACCGATAAACTGAGGCCTCTGATGGGTTCATCTACAACCCAGGTGGATACGGATTTACCGTTTTGTGTTTGATGCCCCTTTGATTGTCCGGCCGTCACGGCCAGCATGCCTTTGGGTGCGATCACTTTCAGGGTATAAATTGAATGCCCGCCGGTCCATTGAGGGTACCAGCCTGAACCGGCCAGCAAAAAAGTGCCGCGTTCGGAGATCGTGGCGCTGACACCGTATCCGGGGTTGTCGGCATTTACCGGACGGATGGGGGCGGGGTCATCAAAGATGGCAGTATAACCGATGGTGATTTGGCTTTTCTGATTTTTGGGGACATCCGGGAAACCCACCTGCAGCCTTCGATCCTCGAAAATGAATTTGCGAGGCTTACCGTTTACTTTTACCTCGATTTGCTCAGCCCGGGGTGAAAGCTCAAACTCCAGTTTAGCGCCCGGGCTTTTTTCAAACGTTATTTGATCCAGCACTTGCAGCTGTTGCCCATCCGGAAAAAGCTCTATCTGGAGCTGATGCCGGGCCATATTTTGCGATGCCCGGGCAAAAGGTATGTTCAAAACGAATGTGAACAACAGGGTCATGCCGGCCGCAATGCCGCTGTTAAACCAACCGGGCTTACATGCTGGATATGCGTTTGTTACATTTGATTTCAATCCTGATGTCCTCGCACACGTTTTTTAAAATCTTTAAATAGTGATGCCGGGCTGAAAGCTCAGCTTTTTTAAAATAATACGACCACGCCCTCTAAACTTTTGTCAACAACCTAAGTATTCTGCCGCATATGTCAAAATCCGTTCTTTCTTCCTGGCCAATGCTCGCGTGTCTCGCATCCGGAAAGCATGCAACCGGCATCGGAGCGAGGCGTATTGTATTCTAATTATAAGGAGTTTCTATGGTATTCCAATTCTGTCCTCTGATGATTTGGCGGTCGGGATGAATTCCTGTCTGGCCCTGGTATAAACGCTCAAAAGTTTTACCGGGGCGTTTTAATGATTATATTTGAGCCAAACCGGCATCCAAGGGAGGGATTATGGCAAAACAACAAAAAGCGGGTCAGGGTCAGTATGTTCGTAAAGAAACCTTTTTAATAGTCTCGCTCCTGTGCCTGGCGGTGGGATTTTTCGGCGGGGTTGTCTTTGCGGTATTTAAGTCCGATTCCCGTGCACCGTCCTCATCTGCTCCGGTCCAGATGGGGACGCCCGCGCCGGCAGGTTCTGATCGGATTGCGGCCCTTAAACGCCGGACCCAGGCAGAACCCGGGAACGCAAATGCCTGGACGGAATTGGGAAATGCGTATTTTGATTCCGATCAGTTTGATGCATCCATCAGCGCCTATCGGAAATCGCTGGAGCTGAATCCAAACAACCCCAATGTCTGGACCGACATGGGGGTCATGTACCGGCGCAGCGGCAAGCCCGAAGAAGCCATCAAAGCCTTTGATCAGGCCATTGCCACGGACCCCAAGCATGAGGTTTCCCGCATGAATAAAGGTATTGTTCTGCTGCATGATCTCAATGATGCGAATGGCGCCGTCAAGGCCTGGGAAGGGCTGCTGGAGGTCAATCCAATTGCTATGGCACCCAACGGCATTTCAATTGATCAGATGGTCACCCAGCTTAAAAAGCAGCAGGCGGGGCAAGGATCGCAATCACAATAGCTTAAACCGATTTAGGTTGTACAGCCAACTGCTGGGGCGCTTTATATGATAGGATATAGCTCATAGCTGCCATTTCTACTATGCGCTATTTTAGCGTTCGGCATAAATTTGCTGAATCTCTTCTCTTGAAAAATGATACAGCGTATTGCAGAAATGGCAGCGCATCTCGAGCGGAAACGGGCCCTTATCGCGAATATCCTGCAGTTCATCGATCGGCAGCATCTTTAAAATGCTGCGCAATCGTTCGGGGCCGCAATGACACATAAACTCGATACGCTTATTGGCCAGAAAGCGGGGGGTGTGTTTATTGAAAACCGCCTGAATCAGGCCTTGCGGTTCCTGCCCCCCGGCAAACGCTTCACCTAAAGACGGAAACCGGACCACGAGCTCCTCCAACTCTGCGGCCAGGCTTTCAGCGGCCCCCGGCAGGGCCTGCAAAAATAGCCCGCCGGCACCGGTAACGTGCCCTTCTTTATCGTATTTAATGCTCAGGTTAAATGCGGTCGGAATTTGCTCGGATGTCAGATAATAATTGGCGAGGTCCTGAGCAATGTTGCCGTATTCCAGGACGATCTTGCTGGTAAACGGCTGCTTGGCATCTGCCATGTGGCGGATAACGGAAAGAAAACCGGCACCAAAAAAAGGGGAGAGATCAAAATTTTCCATGGGCTTGTCAATCGGAATCGGAACATTTTTTAAGAAACCGCGCACCTCACCGAACGTATTGGCCTCCACCGTAAGGCCTTTTATGGGACCCGAGCAATCGATTTTTAAACTGATGCTCTCAATTCCCTTTATATTGTATGACATCAGAGCAACGCCCAGATATGCCCGTCCCAGCACCAGGGTTTCCAAAATCCCCAGTTCATGGTTGGCCCGCATTTCATTGACCATATGGGTGCCGTGTAAAACCGCGCCCCGAATGGCACCGTCGGCCAGTAAAAAATTATAGAGGCGATCTTTGGCGCTGGCCAATAGTCGCTCTTTCAGGGATTCAGCGTAAATTTGTTTTTTAATCATTCGTAAACATAACTACCCATGTGGTCTTTGCAATATTTGAATCTGCCTGCAGTCGTATTGTTCGTCAGGCGAAATGGCAGCGATGGGCTAAGCACTTAATATGGAATCCAATAACGTCAAGGTCCTTATTGTCGGTGCGGGAATTGCCGGCCTGAGTTGTGCCCGGCGACTTCAAGGGGCCGGCATACCGTTTCACATTTTCGAGGCTTCGGATCGTATCGGCGGTCGCGTGAAGACGGATCGTATCGACGGATTTTTGCTGGACCACGGTTTTCAGGTTCTGCAAGATGCCTATCCCGAAACCCGGCGCCAGTTGGACTATCAGGCTCTTGATTTGCACCGTTTTGCACCCGGTGTCATTATTCGGGCAGAAGGTCAATTTCATCGCCTGGCCGATCCCCGGCGCATGCCCAAATATTTAAAGGCAACTCTGCGGGCACCGATTGGAACATTTTCGGACCGTCTAAAACTACTGCGCTTAAGCCACTGGGTCAGTCGCGGTTCGCTGACCGGTCTTTTTCAACAGCCGGCTACGCATACTATCGACTTTCTGCGAACCACCGGCTTTTCAGAAACCATAATCCAGCGATTTTTCAAACCGTTTTTCAGCGGGGTGTGCCTGGATCCCCAAATACGCGTTTCCAGTAACTTCTTTCAATTTGTCTTTCGCATGTTTGTCCAGGGGGATGCGACCCTGCCGGCTCAGGGCATGGGGGCTATCCCCCGGCAGCTGGCTGCAGAATTTCCGGCAGATGCTATCAGAACCGGTGAGCGGGTTGCATCTGTGAGCGAAGGCCGGCTCCGCCTCGAATCCGGCGATGAATTGAAGGCGCGTGCAGTGGTCGTGGCAACAAACGGCCCCGAGGCCGCCCGGTTGCTGTGAACAGACGAAATGATTGCTTCGCGGTCTGTAACCTGTCTGTATTATGGTGCTCCCCGGCCACCGATCGACGAGCCTTTTCTGGTGCTCGACGCTGATCGCAGCGGGCCGGTGCACAGCCTGAGTGTCCCCAGTGTGGTTGCACCTTCTTACGCACCGCCGGGACGGGCCCTGATATCAGTTGTGGTGCTCGGCAATCCGGATATACAGGACGCTACTCTTGAAGACCAGGTTCGAGGGCAGCTGACAGGCTGGTACGGGGCAATGGTTGATCGCTGGCGATTTATCAAAATGTATCGAATCCGGCATGCGCTGTCGGATGAGGTGACACCGATGCAGAATCCGACCATCCCCGTCGGCCAGATCAAGCAGGGAATCTATGTTTGCGGGGAATATCGCAGCGCGCCGTCGATTCAGTGGGCCCTGGTGTCGGGCCGGCAGGCCGCCGAGGCGCTTATAGCTGACCTAAAACAATAGGGTTCGGGCTGAATTAGCTACCCCGCTACAAGCAACGGGGTATCAATCGGAACATTAATATTTGTTCTGAAATGCCTCTTTGATGATAGAATAGCTATTGAATTACTCTAGAATAGCCCGTATTTTCTCAAGACCTGACACAGTTTACGAATATACCTGTTATCCCTCCGCTTCTTTTTCGAGCTGATCCAGTCTGTCAGGCTCCGAAACAGCAATGTCCACAAGGCTCTTGGGGATGGAACTCTGCTCGCACATAACTCTGATTTCTTTCTCCTGATCGCTGAATTCCATGATTTCGCGAATGGCCTCGATGTGTTCGAGCATATCATCCGGCGGAATTTCTTCCAGCGAGGGTCCTGCAGCCTCTTCCTTTTTCCGTGCGGCCACCTCTTCTTTCAGCCTTTGCTTTTCCTTTAGCTCCGCTTCCATTGCCTGTTTGACACTATTGATAGCGTTCTGGTCAACTTGCGCCATCTCGATTATCAATTTTTCGGAGACGTTATTCGTAAAAAGGTGCTTCACCTTTTCTTCGTTGGACTTGCCCTCTACCGCCTTCAGCAGCGTTGCTACTCTTGCCCTCTCTGCGCGTTCCTTTTCCATCTCGGTGTTCACCTGTTTCAACTTCTCCCCGGTAATGTCCAACCCGTCGGTGATCACTTCGGGAGCCACTTGTTCCTCAATGAGCAACCGGATACCTTCATCGTCGGGCAGGCCTTTTGCCTTGGCAATGAGCAGATCGAGTTTTGTCTTTTCGACAATCCGTATCACGTCCGATCTGCGCTCGGATCTTTTGAGTTTTGGCCACGTCTCTCCGATGTCGCGGATTAGCTTATCCGTTGCAAAATAGGGGTCGGCCACGTCCTCCAGTACAAGTGCCGCGATCGCGGTGTTGAAATCCTCCATAAGGGGCCTTCCAACTTTGCTCGTCTCATTCATTGCCCATCTCAATTGGAGCATATTGCCCCCATGATGCGAAACATTGTAACCCGCATTGTCAAGTTCACCCGCAATCCGTTGAATCGACGCTTCCAGGTTTTCCCCTGAGAAGTCCTGCGAATCGAGCTCAAGGATATTCTCCTCGATTAACAACCAGAGAGGCTTTTTTTTCGCTTCGTCGCTTGCCGTCATTTTCAAATCTCCTTTTTGATAATTTTTACCGATAATAAATGCACCGACCGAATCCCTCCAAAACAGTGTCTTTAATTCTCACTGGAATAAAAACAAGTTGATAAGAATTTGCTTTTCCAGGCAAAAACTATAGAGAAGCCCCCCATATGAGTCAAGGAAAAAGAAACCAAAACATGTGTGGAGCGTTCGGCTAGCCGGCACTCATGGCCATCCGCACACTGTTGTCAATGAACGACCTCATCGGCATGAGTTTGGTCCATCGTTTTTCGCCCAATCGCAAGATGAGCAGGGCCGAGCAGCTTTTATTTGGTTTCTTTTGTTAATGCAAAAAAATTGGGCTTTATAATTGTGTGCCTGATTGCCGAATCGCATCATTCAGCCAAAGGATGGGTTGTGCAAACCTAGAATACGATCTTGGATAGAAACATAATTTGCAGATTTTTTGACTTGAGATATATAGTGGTTGTCAAAAAAACATTCCGTTAAGTTGGAGATATTGCAGATTTTAGAAATGTAAAAATTGTTGTGTTATGTTCGAATTAAGAATAGGAGTCGATTGGCTACTAAAGGTTAACACTGTACGTTCTAATGGGCTTTTGATAACCTTTAATTTGTATTTGTTTGTTTTCCGTACAAGGAATTTCATTTTTTATAAGAGCCCAAGTTGTGTGGCTAATCAGAATGCCTCCGGGCTCACAGGCCTGTTCAAGCCTTGCTGCAATATTAGTTTGCATGCCCATAGCGGTGTACTCTTTTCTGTCTGATGAACCATAGCCACCAACTGTGGTCATACCAGTGTTTATCCCGCACCTTATCTGCAAAAGCTCATCGATACCCTTATCAAACCATTTTTTATTGAGGTCCTTCATTTTCCGCTGCATATCAATTGCCATGTTCACACATTGAACAGCATTTTCCACATCATTTTTGCTATCTGGTGCTCCAAAAAAGACATATAAACCGTCACCAATAACCTGAGCAAGAGTACCCCTATATTTGTTAATGATAGTATTCATTTCTGTTAAATATTCGTTTAACACATTGGCCATGTCTTCCGGTTCCAAAGAATCTGTAATTGTCGTAAAATCTTTTATATCAGAAAAAAACAAGGTCAATTTTTTTCTATAATGTTTCCAAATCGAATCAATTTGGCCATCAGCTATCGTATCTGCTAATTGAGGTGCAACATATTTAGAGAGTAGACTATAGGCTTTTTTAACTTTTCCTTGCTCCTCTTTTAATGCATGCTCCGAAATATTAACAACATTGTAAGCATGAAAAGAAATCACAAAGACAAAAAAGATAATTCCAAGAGAAAAGCTATATCTAACTAAATCAAAAAACAGCGGATCGGCATCCATAAGCCTATCAAAATTTAAAAACCAGATTTCAAGCCCTATAAAAGAAACAATAAATAAAGATATAAAAAGATACATTATTTGTTTCTTATTTCGTGGAAAAACAAAAAAGACGAGAAAAAGAGAACATATTATAAAATAATGAAAATTGCTTTCACGACCTAAAATAAACGATAAAATAATGAGGAAAATTAATGAGAATGATGCAAAGAATATTACTGAAAGAGTATATTTTCTATAATAATTTAATATTACGACACCAAAATTAAAACCAACGTTTATTATAAAAGCATATGTAATATATTCCGTGGCTGGCCAGTAAAACAAGAAAAGCGGTATAAAGCCGGAAGCTAACAGTATCAATAAAAGTGCAACTGTATTGCACAGTGTAATACATTTTATATCCGATTGATCAGTATCACTGTCTATACCTGCATACCGCATTTTAGAAAAAAATTCTTTCACTTTAGCCTATTGTTGTGTTGGGATATATAGGTATTTTTATAGATATCCTGCCGGAAATGCAACTATCCTCCAAGTAACGATATATTGAGAATACATGCATTTTGCCAATTTTACAGATATCAAAGGGATATCACAAGAATTTTAAGATACTTTTTATAATCACATATAATTTTCTTTAATTGAATTAAATAAATGGTGCGTTGTTTCAATTGTTCTTTAGCGCTTCTTTCACAACCCTGGATCAGAAAACCCTAAGAATTTTGCTGCTGTCTGTTCAGGTATTTAGCTGAAATTTGAATTTCGCAAATCTTCTGACTTTTTATGGGGGGATATTCTGGTGATATGGAATGGATATTGAGTTTTAAGCGCTCCAGTACCGAACAGGGCCAACATCAATATGCACGAATCTTTGGCGTGGATAGAATCCTATCCCACCTTCCCTTAATTCAAATGCGGCCCTTCTCAACACAGAGACCCGCTGCCCAGGTAGACGAATGTCGACAGCCTGACCTTTAGTGTGAAAGCTGTTCTTGGCAGTACTTTCGAATTGCTTAACTATAAGAGAATTGGTTTGATGGCTTCGGTATCCAGAAAGTACATGAAAAGGTCCATCCGTTTTGAGTTTTAAAGAAATTTTATAAATTAGATCTAAAAGATCCCTGTCGATTTGTTTTACATCATCTGTTCGAACATCGCGCATAATGTAATTTACATTGGCCAGAGCAGAGGCGACATACTCCCCATTTCGCCAATAAATACCATTATAACCTTCTTTGGTACGAGGATTAAATAATGACAAGGATCTCACCTCAGACGATAGATCATTAATGGCAGCAAAGGCGGACTTCGACGAGTAGCTGATTAAACCAGCCCAAAGCATAAACCTTAAAAAACTTCGCCTGTTCAATCCTTCCTGGAGGGAGGCAGACGGCATTCTTAGAAAAGACATTACGGAATTTCCAAAAAGTTGATATTCTTTCGATTAATTAAAAATTGTTGATATTTTCTCAGAAAATAGATTCCTACTTAGGTCAAATTATCGAAATGAAGTGTGTGAACCTATTTGAAAAACAGAATAAGGCAGAAACGCTTGAAAGTGTCTAATACAACAATAAGTTGATGTCAAGTATTACCCTATACAATATATTGTGGTTATGATCAGGATAAAGTGCCAAAGGCTATTAGGTGCCTCTTGTATGGAAATCATAGATCGAAGATTTTAAAGGATGATAAGTGGATAAAGGCGAGATTTCCTTTTTAAAATCAAAAAGTCCAAATGAAAGAGCAACTCATTGAAAGGCAGGGCCAGTTGCTCCATACGCTCTATCAGCGCTTGATCAGAAGGCTTTTTCTTCGGTTTATAGAAATATGTTCGTCTGGGCAGTTTCATCAGTTTGCACCCCCTTTCAACACTTTGGAGCAGGGCGCGGTTTTGGGCAATGAACTTTGCTTTTTCTCGGCTTGTTTGAGGCTGTTGCGCACGGCTTTTTTTAAAAATTCATTTTCCAGGGTGACTTTGCCCAGCAACCTCTCAAGTTCCCGGACCCGAGCTTCCAGTTCGGCTTCTTTGGATGGCTCTGGATCCAACTTGCCGTCGGCATACTGTTTTTTCCAGGTGTAAAGTTGACCGGAAGCGATGTTGTAACGTCGGCACAGTTCAGCAGGTCCGGCCGTCTCACTGAGCAATTGCTCAACAACTGATCTTTTAAAATCTTGAGTGAACCGTCTTCGTTTCATGACAGGGTCCTTTCGCCTCCCGCAGGGAGGCTGTGACCCCCTCTTAACACTCAACTACTTTTTGTGCAATCGGATGGGTTCACTCCAGAATATATCTGATATGTTCACATTTGTAAGTAAGCCGGGATTCAAGCATCGGATAAATACTTAAATCCCAGCGTTTTAGAAATTCATCAAAAAAATAGCTTTTGCTAATATCTTACGCCAAATATCAGGTTTTTCTTATACTTAAGTATGTTAATCCCGAGGCAATCACCATTGGAATGACACCGATGATGATCAGGATCAGGTGCGATGGCATGCTGACCCATTCGAGCATTCGAATACGGTCTGTGCCGATAAATTCAAGACTGCGCGCATGCCAGTAACCATTTTCAAGCACATCCCAAACCTGCAAAATGCCCTCTGGAAACAAATTGGTGATCACCATCAGAGCCAAGCCGATGTTCAGGCCCCAGAAGGACAGCTTAACAAATTTTTCCGGCAACACCCATTGTTCATCCTTCAGCACGTGGCGCAGGCCTAAAACCAGAAGCGCCATGGCGAGCATGCCGAACGCCCCCAGCAGGGCGGCGTGGCCATGGTTCAGGGTTAATATGGTGCCGGCTTCAAAGTAGCTGACAACCGGCATATTGATCAGGAACCCGAATATTCCGGCACCCACAAAATTCCAGAACCCTACGGCCATTAAAAAATAAAAAGCCCATTTGTGTGGAATGTTTTTTTTCGGTGAACCGGCAGTGTCCCCCGTGCCGGTCAACTTGATAAAGTCCCAAGCGTCGAGCGTCAGCAGGGTGAGCGGAACCACTTCAAGCGCCGAGAACATGGCAGCCAGCGCCATTGTAAAGTTAGCCTGTCCTGTCCAATACCAGTGGTGGGCCGTACCGATGATGCCGCCAGCCAAAAAGAGGATGGCATCCATGTAAATGACGCGCACCACGTTGATGCGCCTGACAACCCCCAGCTGGTAGAAGGTGACCGCCACCAGAACGGTCACAAACAGCTCGAAGAAGCCTTCCACCCAAAGGTGGATGATCCAGAAACGCCACGTATCCACCACCGTAAAGTTGGAGGTGCTGCCGAAGAAAAAGGCCGGCAGATAAAAAAACGGAATGGCGGCGGCGCCCCCTAAAAAAAGCAGCGTGATTTCTTTACGCTCTGGGTCTTTCAAGGCCGGTGCGGTCGTCCGGTAGAGCAGTCCCAACCAGAAGCTGAACCCTATCACCAAAATGATTTGCCAAAACCGCCCGAGCTCCAGAAACTCCCAGCCCTGGTGTCCAAACCAGGACCATAAATCGCCAAACAGCTGGTGAATGCCCGCCAGTTCCCCCAACAGGCTGCCTGCCACCAACACCACAAGGGCCCAGAACAGCATGTGAACCCCCACCGCATGTCCTCGCGGTTCTTTGGCTCAAGGAAGATGCCAGCAACAGGCCACCGGCAATATAGGCGGTGGCAATCCAGAAAATGGCCAGCTGAAGGTGCCATGTGCGCAGAATGTTACTCGGCAGGTACTGGGCCAGGTCGATACCATAGAAGTTTCCGGGTTCCGCACGATAGTGGGCCAGGGCACCGCCGATCATAACCTGCGTTAAAAAAAGCAGCGCTACAATAAGAAAATACTTGATGGTAGCCTTCTGCCCCTCGGTGACTTCACCGATCAGCATTTGAGGATAGTTGCCCTCAGGACCGCCTTTCCAGCCCAGGTAATCGAATTTCCCAAAAATAGTCAGCACAATGGCCAAACCGGCCAGCAGCATGGCAACACTCAGCGCACTCCAGAGAACCGCATCGCTGGTCAAACGGTTACCGACTGCGGGATCATAAGGAAAGTTGTTGGTATATGAATAAAGTTTGTCCGGGCGATTGGCGACACTGGCCCAGGCAGTCCAGGCAAAGAAAGCCGTTAATTGACGGATTTCTTCGGGATCATTGATGTAATTATTTGGAAGGCCTGAATTTGATATTGGGTGCTTGAAATAATCGGTCCAGACAGTTTGCTGCTTGCGGAAAGAATCCTTTTCGGCATCTATGAAGGTCAACTGTTTCGATGCGGGATCGTAGCGATTTTCTTTAAGAAGGATGGCAACTCGAGAATCCACCAGTGCCCGCTGTGATTCATCCAATGTCGATAAATCCGCACCAAATTCTTGCCTGGCGATTGCCTGACCGGTTTCCAGCGAGAGTTCGTGCAGGTATTGGGCCGAAAAATCCGGACCCAGGTAAGAGCCATGGCCCCAGATCGAGCCATTTTGCATGAGGCCGTATTTTAAAAAAACCTGTTGCCCCGCTTCGATCTCCTGCCTGTCGAAAATTATTTTGCCATCGGAGCCGACCACCTTTTCTGGAATAGGAGGGGCAAATCGGTAGGCTTGTACAGACATGAAGATCAAACCGATCATCCCGACAACGAACACCAGTAAAACGCTGCGACGCCACCATAATGAGAGAGTTGGGGTGGGAGATGCTTGCTCGTTCATTATAATTTCTCCTTTTTATATTAAGGTCTGTTTTCTAAGGTTGTGTTTTTCAAGGTGCTAAATTTATTATAAGTTGATTAGCCACGTGCTTTACCCGCAAATGCCGACCCATATTCAACGCACTTGTTGACGTTTTCAATATCCGGATTCCACATTGCTTTAATTCCGTCGTCCACCAATTCAAAACCGGCAGCCTTTAAGTTCTCAGAAATGATTTTCGTTGATTCGCCACTCCAGCCATAACAACCAAAGGCGGCTGCCTTTTTATTTTTAAACTGCAATCCTTTAATCTCCTCAAGGATGCCGGCAACCGAAACCAGAATCCCCCGGTTTATCGTTGGAGAACCCATCAGGATCGCTTTGGATTTAAAAATTTCAGTAATGACATCGTTTTTATCGGTTTTGGCCAGATTAAAAAGTTTGACATTTACTTCCTTGTCGACCTCGCTAATACCACTGGCAATTTTCTCGGCCATGACCCGAGTCCCATTCCACATGGTGTCGTAAATAACAGTGATCTGATTTTCCTGGTAGTTGCCAGCCCATTTCATGTATCGTTCAACAATCTGCTCCGGTTTGTCCCGCCAAATGATGCCATGGCTTGTGCAAATGATATCAAGGGGAAGATTAAAGGATAATACTTCCTTAATCTTTTTAGTTACCAACGGGCTAAAGGGAGTTAAAATGTTTGCATAATATTTGATGCACTCATCAAACAGCTCGCTTTGGTCAACAAGGTCGTTGAACATATACTCGGATGCATAGTGTTGTCCGAATGCATCATTGCTGAACAAAACATTGTCCTCCGTTAAATAGCAGAACATTGAGTCCGGCCAATGGAGCATCGGTGCCTCGACAAAAACAAGTTCTTTTTGTCCCAGACTGAGTCGATCGCCGGTTTTAATTAACTTAAAATTCCAGTCCTGATGATAATGACCCTTTAACGATTTAACACCATTTTTCGTACAATATATCGGTGTGTCTGGAATATGCTGCATCAACTCCGGTAAAGCGCCGCTGTGATCAATTTCAGCATGGTTTACAACTATGAAATCAATTTTATGCAGGTCGATCAGCTGGGCTAAATTCTCAACAAATTCTTTCGAAAATGGTTTCCATACTGTATCAATTAAGGCAACTTTATTTTCTATTATTAAATATGAGTTATACGTTGACCCCCGGTTTGTGGAATACTCGTCACCATGAAATTTCCGGAGTTCCCAATCGATTTTGCCTACCCAATGGATATTATTTTTGACCCTGATACTCATTTTGATTCCTCCTCAAATATCTCGGTTTGCGGGTGTTTAAGATGTCTGTACGTCCCTCTGGGCTATCATTGATGTTGATGGTGTTTTGTACTACCACCCCTTACTAAAGTATGCAACTCCTCTACATAATGAGTATAGACAACATACGCTTCAACAAATTCACGGCCAGCCATAAGGCTTTCATCGGCATGCTTTTTGGTTTCCAGGGCCTGGCGGTAATGTTCACGAATGCCCTCTGCCGTTGCATCGGTTATGACACCGACAAGTTTATCAACCGAACCACTTTCTAAAGCCTTGTCAGCCAGGGCGATTGCCGGATCGACTTCAGCACCGGGTTTGAGGCCCGTGTAGGAAGCCCCTTCACCTGCCCGGTGGATGCGGACCAGAGTTTCAAAAAAGTACATGTCTACTAATTTCTGTGCCTGCCCGCCAAGTTTTCTGACCTCCATCGTATTTTGAAAAGCGGTGCGGATCAATTGCTCATCATCAATGGGGACCCATTTGAGCAACGGTGTGACATCACCGGTAATAAGGGCACGCCGAGCCGATTCTACTACCGGCCCATCCAAGGTGTCACAATGAGCGTCAGCATTGATTGAATATAGAAAGAGCATTTCAAAAATAACTAACGCAATCAATATATGTCTGATATTAATTCTCTTTGTCATTTCCTGTTTCTCCTTCCTTCGGGCTTTTTTATGCCTCCAGCCAATTTCTATATTTCCGTTTAAATGCACATTTTCTAATTTCCGTAAATCCTATAATAGCAAGCTGCATGCCAAATAAATATTTGTTTAATTTCATATAGTTAAAACATATGTTGCTATATTGACAACATTTAAGGGTTGCTATTTTCATAACGATGTTGTAATAATTATAACCATGGATATGCTAGATACATTGGCTTCGATTGCTGCCGACCTCACGGCTGCTCATAGCGCTAAGGACCGTTATCAGCGATTGCTCGGCGCTTTACAGCGTATTATTCCATTCGATGCGGCAGCTCTGCTGCGATTAGAGGGAGAAGTGCTGATCCCTCTCGCGGCTCACGGACTTTTACCCAACGCCATGGGGCGTCGCTATGCCCGCAGCGATCATCCACGGCTTGAGAGTATTTGTAATTCAAGCGAACCCGTACGTTTTCCAGTGGACAGCACACTTCCCGACCCATTTGATGGCTTATTGGCCAAAGATGCTGAGGCCTTGCACCACATACACGCATGTTTGGGATGTCCTTTGTATGTCGATGAAAAGCTTGTCGGCGCTCTAACCGCCGATGCTCTTAATCCCCATGCCTTTGATCATCTTGATCAGGGTTTTTTGAGGGCGGTTGGCGCTATAGCTGGAGCTCAAATGCAAACGGCGAACCTGATTGGGGCTCTGGAGCACAGCGCAGAGCTTCAAGGGCTGATTGCCAGTGACTTGATGCAGGATATACACAGACGTCAGGGAAGTCAGATTATTGGCAGCAGCCGAACAATGGAACACCTGCGGCGTGAGATCGATTTGGTCGCAGCCTCGGATTTCACTGTAATGGTTTTAGGTGAGACCGGTGTTGGCAAGGAATTAGTGGTCCGAGCCATACACGCTGCTTCTGCTCGAAGCGATGGTCCAATGCTTTACCTGAACTGTGCCGCCTTGCCGGAAACCCTTGCCGAAACTGAGCTTTTTGGTCATATAAAGGGAGCATTTACCGGGGCAAGCAGAGACAGGGCGGGAAAATTCGAGTTAGCCAATAAAGGGACCCTGTTTTTAGATGAAGTCGGCGAACTGCCTGCCTCAATACAGGCCAAGTTATTAAGAGCAATCCAGGAAGGTGAAATCCAGCGAGTCGGTTCAGAAAAAACGATTCACGTAGACGTGCGATTGCTTGTCGCTACGAATCGGGATCTTGATGCGGAAGTCAAGGCAGGCAGGTTTAGAGCGGACCTGTATCATCGGCTTAATGTTTACCCCATAAAAGTGCCGGCTTTGCGTGAGCGTAAAGAGGATATCCCACTTTTAACCGGATATTTTTGTGAACGGACGCAACGTCGCCTGGGTTTGGGGCCGGTTCGAATCGGTACCAATGCCATTGAAATTTTGAGTCGATATTCCTGGCCGGGAAACGTGCGGGAGCTGGAAAATATTATTTCAAGAGCAATACTTAAGGCCTCATCTGAATCGCCTCGCGGCAATCCAGTCATTATTAAACCGATTCATCTGGGTGGTGATTTAATATCCATAAATACAAATGTTCAGCTGTCATCACCAGATTTAGATCCGCTAATTTCAAAAGAGCCGAGTCTTCAAGAAGCGGTCCAACAGTTTAAAAAACAACTCATTCAGGCAGCTCTGACTAAAAATGATGGCAATTGGTCAGCCGCCGCAAAAGATTTAGGGCTGCACCGAAGCAATCTTCATCATCTCGCGACCCGCTTAGGCCTGCGCAAGAAATCAAAATAACAAGATCATTAATACAATTGGTATTTCATTAGCTAAGTTACCGAATTTTGGCTTGCCTAAAATTGTATGGTGCGTGCCTTAGGTTGAAAATTGGGAGGGCTTAAATTTTGTTGGATGTGCTGACGCAAGGTGCAAATTATTGCAATGCTGGGTTTATAGACACTACTTGCCGGATTAGTGTCCCTCTGCGGCTTCGCGTTTAATTTTTTCTACCTCCAGCTCCTGTTGACGGATATACTTTTGGCGAAGTCGCTCCACTTGGGCCCGATACTGCTTTTGGCCTTCCCGGCTTCCATCCGTGCGGTTCAACCCATTGACCGCCTTCTGATATTTGAGCCGATAACGATCTTCAATTTCCATAATCTGCCGCTCCAGGGCAGTGGCCTGCTCATAACGACGGGATCTGTCTTCCTGGTACTGCCGGGCCTTGTTCATATATTTAAGACGACTTCGCTGAAAATTGATGAACTGATCATCGACGTCTCCCAGGTATTGCCCTGATTCATACGCCTGCAATAGCTTCCGGTACCAGTATTGAGCCTGTTGATAATCCTGTGCCAGACTGTAGCGTCCCTTTTCGTAAGCTAGCGCCAGAGTGCCCATGGCACGCAAATGATTTTGCTCTGCCGCTGAAAGCAGCAAGGCTACCCCACGCGACGGGTTATCCCGCATGATGTGGATTTTGTTTTCATAATAAGTTACCAGCTGGTATTGAGCCTCGGCGCACCCCCCCTCAGCCGAGCGTTCTATCCATTTCAGACCTTTTTGGCGCTCGCTGGCCGATCCGGCAACCAGCAGTTGACGACCCAGCTGGTACTGGGCTTGTAAATCACCGCCAGCGGCCTGTCGATGAAGTTCATCGAGGGGGCGATAACTGCCGCCGGCCAGGTCAAACAATCGGTCGAAATGCTTTAATTCCGCAGTCCAGTAGCGCTCCTTCTCGGCGTTCGGCTCCACTCCGTAACGGCCTTCACGGTAGGCTTCCACCAGAAGTTCGACCAGAGCCTTGGATTTCAAAAGATCGACCGAATAACCGAACCTTCCGTTCTGATAGGCCAGCGCCACATATTCCATGGTTTTGACATGCCTTTGCGCTATCGCAAGATCCCACCACTTGCGGCCCATTTCCAAATCCTGGGCGATTCCATGACGGCCGAACAGAAAAATGGCGCCCAATTCGTGTTGGATCTGGGCATCACCCCGGGTTGCTGCTTTTTCCAGCAGGGTCACCCCTTGTGCCCTTGCAGTTCGGGTCCGAAGCAATTGTCGGCCAATAGTCACCAATGCCTCAGGATCACCCCGAGCGGCCCGCTCTTCTAAAGCATTGATATATTCGGCCTGCTTCTGGCGGCTTGACGCCATCTGCTGATTTTCCGGCAAGCCATAGTATCCCTGCCGATAACCGTCCGCAATTTTTTCGAACAGAGTAATGGCCCGTTGCGCATCCCGCGGAAAGCCTTCTGCCGCCTGGGTATAGCGCCAGGCCAGTTCCTCCATAGCGCGGCCATGGCCATTGCCGGCGGCTTTCTCCCACCATTGACGTGCTTTTTTGCTATTTTTTTCGATGCCTCGTTGCGGGTCTCCGTGGATCAGAATTCGGCCGAGCTCATATTGGGCATCGGCAAGCCCGCCCTCAGCGGCCGATTGCAGCCAGTCCATTGCGCTGCGGGATTTGTAATCCGCCACGGCTGATTTCATCATGAAGCGATAGAGCTGATACTGTGCCTCTGCCAGGCCGCCCTCTGCAGCAACTTTCAACCAGCGCAGTTTATCTTCTGCGGAACGGGGTGAACGGGCCACAGCCATAGCTGCGTCGATGTGGCCCTGTTCTGCTGCACGCTCCAGCCAGTATAGGGAAGATTCAGTCGAGCGTGCCTCCGATCCGGGGTTCTTTTGCAAAGCCAGGGCCAGCCGGTACTGGGCCCCGGCAACTCCCATGTCAGCCAATGGTTTGAGAAAAAAGAGCGCCCGATGCACCCAGCAGAAAAGGGCAATGATAACAATCAGGCCGCCTATTATTGACCTGCGCAGGAGGCGCCGACGGTCTTCCCGGCTGAAGGGCAAGGAGGGGAAACGCTGCGGCATGTGTTGATAAACGAGCAAGCCAACCAACAGGAGTGCCAGACAAATGAAATAGCTCAGAGAAGCGCCAGCAGGAACCCGGAACTGGCCCAGAGTGTCAAGAAAATCGAGCAGACTGAACGAATGCCCCCCACCATGGCTGCCTGAAATATATACGGGATTAAGAGCCACACCGAGGCAGATCGCCAGGATGATAACCAGGCTGAGGGTACCGGCAAGCGGTTTTTTCAGACGGCCGATACCTGCGGCCAGCAGGTAAGCGAACAGAACAAAAATGGTACCGCTGACCAGGGCCGGGATGAGAAACATAGCGGATAGAGGGAGGGAATCGAAATCGGTAATAAAAAGGCCGGGCACGCCGATGGCAAACAGGAAACTGGCCGGTGCCAGCCCTCCGGCCACGGCGATAAACCAGGGAACCGGTAGCAGGTGAAAAAATACGAGGAACAGAAACCAGCGCACGGCAACCCGTCCGGCAGGCATAGATCTCTGATTGGTGGGGCCCATCATTTTCCTCAATCGGTAAGTTTTAGCGTGTATTCCCCCGACACATCGGCCGGAGTCGGGCCAGCCTCTAAAGCGCCGGATACCGCCTCTTATGACAGAATATAGGTACTTTTAGCAGAATCTTTATGCTTGAGAATATATGCATTATAATATGGTATTGGGGTTTGATTCAATTTGCGGCAGAGTGGAAGAGAAAAAAATGCAATGCGCAAGTCTTATACCGCTTGTCATAATAATGTTCCGAAAAAAAGGATGGCGGCATAAGTGTTGTAGCAAAAAAACGTCCCGCAATCGGAACGTTTTTTTGACAACCACTATAATCATCCGGTGTGAATAATATTTGACCGATGAAAGAAAAGGTGTATTAACTGACGAACTGATCTACCTTGCCACCACAATTAGGACAGAGCCATTCAACCTCTTGGCAAGCATCTTTAAACTAGCGGAGTGCGCGGGCAATGACTTGGTCTTGGGCTCTTGCTGCGGCAACAGCGGTAACAGGTTTTTGATAAGGTCAACTTTTAGCGCACAACTGGCATTCTGCAGCCGGCGGATGCTCCCGTCTTTCTCATTTCTGATGCCGATCATGGATGTGACCATGCCCACAACTTCCCCATTCATGTTTAACAGGGGTCCGCCGCTGTTGCCCGGCTGGATGGGCACAGTTGTTTGGTAGCTTCCCGGATTGTCACCAAGGCCCTTATTTCCGCTAATCACACCGTCTGCGACTGTTGGCAATTTTCCGATAATATCTGCTCCCGGGAAGCCTATCGTAAATACCCTGGCGCCCAGCCGGATTTTAGAGTCGGAGAGCGGTAAGGCCGGGGGAAGGTAGTGGGAATCATTTACTTCCAGTAGCGCAATATCGTTGACTTCATCCCGCACGACCGACCATGCACTTATTTCCTGACCATCCTTGTTAATCAGCACCACGTGGCTGCTCTCTGCGACCACGTGATTGTTTGTGACCACATAACGAGAAGAGATCGGCCAGGCCGTACCGGTTGATACCGTCTCGACAGGCTCCTCGTGTGTTTCCGCGTGGATCCCGCTTTTTGTAACACGTATCTTCTGACGTAATTCCTGCGCAAGGGGATGTTCGGGGATTAAATTGTTAATGGCATCAACTGCCGCCCGGGCATCAACGAAACGTTTCTGCGCCAGGTAGCTCAGTCCTGATTTATAAAACCACTCGATGGCAATTTCTTGATTCTTGGCCGCGCCCTTCCTGGAGGCAGCATTCATATCCGGCTTGTATTGAGTGACATCGGAACCCGGCTTGACAGCCATCTGGGGTCTATGCTTCGCCGGCGAATCACTTTCGCCAAGGGTCGTAAATTCTGCATAAAGAAGGCCCAGATTGAATTGCGCTTTAGCGGAGCCTTGCTGTGCGGCTTTAAAATACCATTCCGCGGCTGCTGAAATATCGCGGGAAACGCCACGCCCGGAAGCGTACATCAGACCGAGATAATATTGCGCCTGTCTGTTTCCTTGTAACGCCGCCAAACGGTACCATTTAACTGCTGTTGCCGGGTCTTCCGAAACGCCCTTGCCGTTGTCATACAAGGCACCCAGATTAATTTGGGCATCTGCGTCTCCTTGATCTGCGAGAGTCTGCCAAATTCGCAGGGCATCATCGAACTGACCGGCATCATAAGCGGACCAAGCTCGCGAAAACGCCTCGGTGTGATTAAGAGAGGTAGCCAGAACCCCGGTGGGCATCATTAGCGCCAGGGTTAATGGTATTGTCAGCACCCAACCGCGCAACCATTCGCTATGTTTTGACATATTTTATTCTCCAACCGATTTAAGGCCTCAGATACAAGCCGGGCGACGGGCCTCCAGATAGAAGCAACGCATTATGTTGTGGCGGGGGCGTGCTCCCCGGGGCTGTTTAGCGCTATTTGGGGCATTCTTTTTACTGAACGTGGTTCAGTTCGGTTACAACCACCCCATTGAAGTTATCAATACGTCGCTGCAAAAATTAGTCCAGATTGACGAATTGAAAAATAAGTTATAAGTTTCAGTCAGTTAACTTAATTACAAAATATTGTCGGTATAAAACAGGGGCACAAACCGTCAATTTATGTGACAAAATATATCCGTTGATTTTGCACTTGAGGCAAATATTCATCGTATTTCGTCCATTTGGTTGCGTCGATGCTTTACATCTTTTTGATATTATAGGGAAATTTATTTGAAAATACGGCAGGGGTCAATGTCAATTGATTGTCAGCATATTAGTAGTAAAAACCTACTATTTGCTTTTGGGGAGAGACTGAAGGTAAGATATTAGGTTTATGTCCTTGTTTACCAGGCCAAGTTTTTTTCTGATATTGTTTCTATGAAACGATATTGCATGCAGTGATAAATTCATTAATGTTCCGATTTCTTTGCTTGTTTTTTCCTTTTTGATAAGATCTGCAATTTGAATTTCTCTGGGGGTAAGCTTCAACAATTTGGAAGAAAGTCTCTCTGCAAAAGGAGAAATGAGATCCAAAAGGTTGGATTTGATTATGCTTAAGTATTCTCTATTGCCGGCATCTATTCGGCTGCTTTCCATTTTTTCAATATAGGGCATAATCAGCTTCGCCACGTTTGCAAGCATGTCTTCTTCTATTTTTTTCTTTTCTTCATCCCGGTGCGCAAGCAAAACCTTTAAAGCAGTATTAATTTTTGCAAGATGCTCAGCCTGATTCTCCAACTCTTTTTCTTTTTCCAATAACACCTCCTCAGCCTGTTTTCTTTCAGTAATATCGGTCAGAGAAGTTCGAAGTTGGTTGAATTTACCTTCACGATCTCGAACCACAATCGTTTCCAATTGGGCATAGAATGGCGTGCCATTTTCTTTCACAAATTCCAATTCACAGAATTGCCTGGTATTTTTTTCAATAACGCGTTTGCGATGAAAATAGAAGCTGTCCTGAAAATCCGGTGAAATAAATCCGGAAAATTTCGTTTTGATTAAATTGCCTCGCTCTACGCCGAGTAGACCGGCACCTGCAAGATTGACTTTCCGAATCAGCCCCTTTTCATCTATGACAAAATATCCAACCGGGGCAAAATCATAGAGATCTTGATACCTGTTGCGTGATTCTTGCAGCTCCATTTGTGCCTTGCGAAGCTCTTCATTCTGCATTTCCAATTCAACTTGATGAACATGCAGTTCATAAATTAACCCGGGGATATCCCCTGTGGGAGTATTATCAATATCTTCCACTCTTGCGGGCAATGATTTTTCCGCTCGCCCGCGCAATTTTTTAAAATTTGTTCGCGTGCCTCGATCTTTTTTCATTTTTTAACCTTTACGGTTATCAAATCGTACCGCTTTTCATAATAATGTTCCGGATTACGGAATTGGGGTATAAGTGGTTGTAGAAAAAAACGTTGGCATAACGGTACGTTTTTTTGACAACCACTATAGAACTTAGCGCATATCTCGGTTGAGCTCTCAATTGAATCATTTTGGAAAGGGCGAATGGTGAAATAAGTGGACGGATTTATTAAATATTAAGATATGGCTCAGGCGGTTAAGTGTCAATATTAGTAAGGACCCCGGGCCGCATGTGAGGCCCGGGGTCTGGAATCATTCGATCCGATAATCATCATCGTTGAGAATCAGATTCCTAAGCTTTTTATGGTTTCATACGTTAATCCTCCTGTTGCCAAACCCTTGTCGCGCTGATAGGCCTTGATTGCACCATGGGTCCGCATGCCTAGAACGCCGTCAATCGGCCCGGGATCAAACCCGGTATTGGCCAGGGCATTCTGAATCCTGGAAATTATTTCAGGCGTTACATTGGTTTCACACAGAACTCTTTTCCACTCCAAATGACCCTCTGTAACCTGTGCCGTTTTGGTTAAAGTCTGGTATTCAGCAGGAATCGGTATGCGTCGTTCCTGGGGCTCAGAAACCAATTTCCGGACTTTGACGGTTTTAAAAGTGGCTGGAATCTCAATCTTCCGCGTTGAGGCCGGATTTGCCATGACCTGGCGCTTCACGGTTTTGTATCTAGCCGGAACTTCCACCAGACACATGATTTCACCGGTGGTGTTGTCGACCTTCTCAATAAGACCGCGCCCCTTTTTCCAGAAGGTATGCGCCGGCTCGACCAGCACCTTTTCACTAACCCATTTATGTTCGGCCGGAACCTGCTCTACTCTGCTGGAGGCCTCCTCCACAAGAACCCTTTCTTCTACCCACTCGTACCGGGCCGGGATGACTTCAATTCGTTCAGAAGCCTCTTTTGCCATGACCTGTTCCGTCTCCGTTCTGAAAGTTGGCGGAATAAAAACTCTTGCAAAGCATTCGCCCGATTTTGCCGCGGACGGCAATAATCCCGTTTCAGACGAAGAACCAGATGATTGCATGGATCCTTCCTCTGCAATTTTAGCCCGCATCTCAGCGTCAAGTTTTGCTTTTTCTTTTTGATTGAGTTGTCCCATATACTGCTCGATAGCTGCGTCCCTGTCTTTGAGACTTGATTCGAGCGTGGTTATCTCCTTGTCTTTTTGCGTCAATTGACTTTCTAACTGCTTCATCCTTGAAGCTTCCATGTTGGCGCAGCCAAAGAACGCAAAAGCGACGACCACTACCAATAAAATAAATAATTTTGTAAAGTTTTTTTTCATTTCTAATTCCCTTCGTGTATTAGGTAATTTTTCCCGCGGAACGTGCATTCCGCCATTAAATTCAATTAAAACACTCTATTCAGATGTAAAATTTTTACCTCCCCCTTTCCCTGTTGCTTCCACCAAATAGAATATCGAATTGCGCATCCTTATCTACCTCATATATCCTAAATGCGCACCGTGATAAGGCCGGCACATCAGAGAACAGACAGTCAATTTGTGAACCTTCTTTGCAGTGAAACATCCAATCTGACATTGCTTTTTCTTTCAGCAGCAAGCCGCTTGACTCCAGGTCGACGCCGCTATAGCTTATAGATCTGAAATTACGAAGCAGCGCCAAAGTCACAACCTGAGGTCATCAATGGCCTTTTTCAATTTTAAAGAATGCCAGGGCGCCATCTAATTTTTTCTCCATTCCATCTCTTTCAGCCTCATTTAAATCGAAAAAGATCGCCGGATCCTGGAGAAAATCGTGGACAAAGGCGGTCAGGTCTCTGATATCTTTGATCCCTTTGCTTTCAAAATATTTATAAAATTCTTTCATCATAAACCCCTTTCTGCTGGCGACCAATGTCTGAAGCTTTCAAAGCAAAATCGGTCACTCGACTCAAAGAATATGTGTCTCGCATATCCTGCGGAAATGATGGCCGTATATGGCAAGGGTGATGGCCAGGGGAAGCAGCCTGGGTTTGCGCACCAGCGTCCAGGTCATCAAATACCAGTAATGGAAACGCTCCTTGCCCAAAATTCCCAGGCGAATGCCGGAACGAAAAAACGCAAAAAATCGTTGAACGTCTAGCGGTGTTTCCACCTCGTGATTGCCAAATTCTTTGAGAAACACTTTTACACGCCGATAATAATGCTTGGGGGAATAGATATGTCCCATGATGTGCCGGTAGCCGTGCATGAGCTGATCGAGCCCCATTTTGGGCGCAATGTTGGTGGTGCCGTCCACATTATCGCCTGAGAACGTTTCGTCCAGCAAGCGGTTGTCTTTCTTGAGACGCTCAAACAGCCTTGTTCCCGGTGGTGCCTGCAGCAGGCCCACCATTGCGGTCACAATGCCGCTTTTTTGGATAAAATCGATAAGCTGCTGGAAAGTTGACGCGGTATCGCTGTCAAAGCCGACAATAAAGCCGCCCTGAACCTGTAAACCGGCGCGCTGCATAATCTTTACATCATTGATGAGGTTGCGGTTTTTGTTTTGAACCTTTTGGCACTCGGTCAGACTGGCATCATTGGGCGATTCGATGCCAATGAAAACTGAGTCGAAACCCGCCTTGACCATCAGGTCCATAAGGTCGGCATCGTCGGCCAGGTTTATCGAAGCTTCTGTGAAAAATACACAGCCCTTCTTGTCTTTGCGCCATTGGATCAGCGCCGGCAGCAGTCGCGTTTTTAAATAGCGTTTGTTTCCGATAAAATTGTCGTCTACAAAAAAGATGTTACTGCGCCAACCCGCATCATACAGACGATCCAATTCCGCGATCACCTGTTGCGCGGACTTCAGCCGGGGCCTGTGGCCGAAGAGAACCGTCACGTTACAAAAATCGCAGTTGAAGGGACACCCCCGGGAGAACTGAATGCTCAGGGAGGCATATTTTTTCATATCGATCAGATCCCAGGCCGGAGACGGGGTGTGATGCAGATCGCAGAACCCCGACGCCCGGTAAACCTTTTGCAGACGACCGTTTTGCAGGTCCTCGAGAAAAGACGGCAACGTCAGTTCGGCCTCGTCGAGCACAAGGTGATCCACCGCCGCAAAGGCATTGGGTTCCGCCGTAAAAAGAGGCCCTCCCGCAACGACTTTCAAGCCCGTTGCCTTGCAGCGGGCAATTATGTGTTTGGCTGAGTCCCGTTGAACGGCCATTGCTCCGATGAAGGCCAGGTCTGCCCATGCAAGATCATCATCGGTGAGGCTGTTTACGTTAACGTCCACCAGGCGTCTGTTAAATTCATCCGGCAACATGGCCGCCACGGTGAGCAAGCCCAGCGGCGGGTATGCTGCTTTCTTGCGAATGAATTTTAAAGCATACGTGAAAGACCAGAACGTGTCCGGAAACTTTGGGTAAATGAGAAGAACGTTCATATCGTAAGATTTCCTATGCGTCTTTTAATTTTCAGGGATGCAACAATCCTCGGAGCGTTTCATCCATCTCCGCTAGCGTAAAAGGCTTAAAAAGGGCCTGATCCACAGCCGTTTTCCTAATTTTGGATAGAATAGTCTCTTTCTCATCGCCCGTCATAAGCACAACCTGAGTGGCGGGAGATTCTTCTTTGATGCAATAAGCCAGGTTGATACCGTTCATGCCAGGCATGCAAAAGTCAGTTAGGACCAGATCAAAACTGTTTTTAAGAAAAAGAGCGAATCCACTCTCGGCGCTATCAGCTGATGACACTTCATAGCCGAGCCGGCAAAGCATTTTTGAAACGATGCTTCGAATGGTATTATCATCATCAACGACTAATATTTTTTCGCCGCTCGTATTCATTTTCAAATCCTTTCCTCATAAAAGATATTCTCGCCCCAAGGAGGGATGTTCGTGTTTCTGCCCATTTGTGCGAATTTGGATTTTTTAGGCGTTGTGAGAAATATTCTTTGGAAGAGAGCAGCATGGCCTCTCTGTTAATTAAGATATAAGTGCAGGAAGCGCTTTAGGTCAGCATTGAGCTTTTAGCTCGGCCCGAGTTTAGCAGTTTAGCTGAACGGAGATGTTGAAGAAGGATGCGCTTCAAGTTTAGTCATATATGGCTTTGAATATCTTAATACCGATTCCATACAAATGGGAATTGTCATCACCTGCCAATTCTTCACAGCGTCGGACTTCACCTAAATAAATTTTAGGCGCGGATTTATATGGCAGATCGCAAAGCCTGATGCTGACCGGTGTGCCCGGCCTCATGGAACAGTCTGACCCGCAGTACATACCATCCCCACTGAAGTTATACATCGTGGCGTAATGCGCATTTCCGGTACCCCGCGTTTCAATCATAGCGACAGCTTTATGCTCTACACGTGGGCTCTTTCTGTCTTCGGGTTGGGTCTTCATTCAGCATCCTCTATATTTTTCTAAAAGATTCGTCTCCTATACGCGGGCAAATGGCTAAAGCGTATAGATGAGGTTAATTTTTAATCTATAATTTCAAGCTCCGGGTTGTCGGCCAGGGCCTTTGCAATAAGTGCCCTGAGATCTTGCATGGCGTCAGCGCCTTCCAATAGCACGATTATACTAATTACAATTAATTAATTTAGCAAGATGAGATTAATGTGGGTAAAATATGGGGAAAAAACCGATATTATGAAAGGGATGAAAGATAGGTGGAGAGGTTGATGCGTTTATTTTTAATACCCATTTTTTTTCTGATGTTGTTCCGATGAAAATCAATGGTACTGGTTGCCAAATTCATCGTATCGGCAATTTGCTTGGTGGTTTTACCCCGCTTGATCAAATTGATGACCTGCATTTCCGTAGGGGAAAGCCTAAAATACTTATCGGATATATTGCGTACAAAAGGGGCAGTGATCTCGTGTAAATTCGATTCGATAAGGTCTACGTAAGCCTTTTCTTTGGCTCCCAATTTTCTTCTATTTTTTAGTTTTTCCAAATACGGTGCCAGCAGCAGCTTCGTGTTTAGTAAAACCTTTTCTTCAAGTTCAATTTTATCTGCCTCTCTTTGTTGCAGCAAAACCTTCAGGGCGGTATTTGCTTCCGAAAGATGGGTCGCCTCAATCTTCAAATCCCGACCTTTGATTCGCAGGGCCTTCTCTGCATTTTTCCGATGGTCGATCTCAATTTTTAGTTGCGTGTTGAGGTCTTGCAGTTCAGCGGTTCGTTTCTCAACGCGCTTCTCCAGACTATCATGCGCTTTTTGCAAGGCATCTTCAAAACGCATGCGCTCGGTAACATCAATAAAAGTAATCGCTACCTGTCCTGGTTTGGGCTGAAAAGCGGAAACCGAAAAGTGTCGTTTCAGTCCTTGATGGTAGTTTTCAATCTGAACAGGATTGCCCCTTAAAGCCACTTCTGCTATACTTTCGAGCCAATAAGGCTCTGTGCCGGTATAGATTTCCAGCAGGGTTTTGCCGATGATTCGATGGCGTTTAATACCCGTAAGTCCTTCAAAAGCCGGATTAACCTCTAAAAAGCGGTAATCATATGGTTGGCCCTTTTTATCAAAAATAACTTCTGCCAGGGCAGAGCCGCTGACCATGTGATTGAACATCAGTCTAAATTTTTCTTCACTATCCTGTAGCACCTTTTTTGCCTGCACCCGCTCTGTAATATCGGTAACTGCCATTCGAAATTGATCGGACGCTGCCGCTTTAGCCTGAATTAACAGACTGTCTAGTCTGGCATCAAAATGGGTGCCGTCCCGTTTTACCAGTTTCAGATCACACGTCTGCTTTGTCCCGCTTTCAAAAATTCGCTTGCAGTGAAAATAAAACTCATCCTGAGAATCCGGCGAAATAAAACGAGAAAATCTGGTGTCGATTAGCTTGCTTCTTTGTAAGCCCAGCAGATCGGCGCCCGTTAGATTCACCTGTTGGATCAGAGCCTTTTTATCCAGTGTAAAATAGCCAACAGGAGCAAAATCATAGAGTTCATGGTATTTGTCCCGCGATTCGAGGAGTTTCTCCTGCGTGCGGCGAAGCTCTTCATTTTGCATTTCCAATTCAATTTGATGCACTTTCAATTCATGAATCAGCTTCTGGGTAGCATCGAGCTCTTGCCCGGATACATCACGGGCTTTATCGTGCAATTGTTTTTCCGCCTGCCTGCGCAGGCTCTTGAACCCTTGAGGATTATTTTTATTCTCCTTCATAATTTTGCCCCGCTGATTTTACCTCTACCGAACATTAAAATTGAGATCAGGTGACGTCAGATTTTTTTAGCAGTTGCCTAATTTCACTGATATCCCGTTCAGTTGTTGCAATCTCGCGCGGTGTGCCACTTTTATTTGTCAAGATCGTTGCCGTCAGCCACACATCTAATATCTTGCCATTTTTGCACAGACGTTGGGTTTCAAATGATTTCAAGATTTCGCCTTTTTTCAGCTTTTTGGTAAATTTTTCTGTCTCTGTTACTTTGTTTTTCGGTACCAATTGCCGAATGTTCATTTTCAAAGCCTCGGTTTCACTCCATCCGTACATCTGCATTGCCGCATGGTTCCAGGCAAGGATATTGCCATTAAAATCCTGCACCGTAATCGCATCATTTGCGTCACGAACCACCGTCGCAAGTCGGTTTAATTGTTTTGTATCTTTAAGGTGGCCGATATCGATGAAAGTAATGACAACACCGTCTATCACGTTTTCCACGGTTCGATACGGCATTATTCGCATGGAATACCAGTTTCCTTTTTTATCCTGCAGCTCAACCTCTTGCCGGGCCAGGGTGTCGAGCACCTCGCCGGCGCTTTCAGCGATATTATTCAAGGAAATATTTGAGGTGATGTCGCCGATGGGGCGGCCGATATCGCTCTGAATCAAATTGAATAGTTTGGTTATGGGCGGGGTAAACCGTTTGACACACAGATTGATGTCTAAAAAGATGGTTCCGATATGGGTACTGGCGAGCAGGTTGCTGATGTCATTATTGGCCTTTGACAGCTCTTCGACCTTTTTTTGCAGCTCGGCGTTTAGGGTTACCAGTTCCTCATTGGTCGATTGCAGCTCTTCTTTGGAAGTTTCCAGCTCTTCATTGGTACTTTGCAATTCCTCATTGACCGACTGCAGCTCTTCATTGGTTGATTTGAGTTCTTCATTGGAAGTTTCCAGTTCTTCATTCGTCGTTTGCAGATATTCCTTGGTGGATTGCAGCTCATTTTCAAGGCTCACAACGTATGGGTCAACGATATCTTTCTTTGCCGTTTTTTTCTTGGTTACGGGCTCAGGTATGGTTTTATCCTCGAACATGACCAGCATAAAACCCTGCGTGAAGCCGGATTCTGTCAGCGGCCTGACCACCAGATCAACGGTTCGAAAGCTATGGTTATGTTTAATTTTCAGACCCGCACTAAAGATCGTCTTTTTCTGTTTGACCGCGTTATGCAGCGCGGTACTCAGTTTGTATCTAAGCCCCTCGCGCGCCATCTTGACGATATTAAAGCTGGCCTTGCCGGTGGGCGCGGCCAGGTATTTGTCGGTTTGACCGATAAAATGCAAGATTTCGTATTGTTCATTAATCAAGACACAAGGAGGGGCATAGTTATCGAGAATGATCCTTTCGGCCAAATTGTGAATGTCGGCCACGGTCGGTGTTCGCCTCTCCCCGAGACCTTGCGGTGTAGGCAGTACGTCATAAAAAGGGGTTCGGGGATAATCGACCATACGATCAGCAACATATTCTTTGTGTTTAAAGATTTTCCACTTCGAGCTGATGGCTGAATAAAGGTGTGAAAATTCCCCGATACTCTCTGAGGTGCCCAGAAATAAGACTCCATTGTGAGTTAAGGTATAATGAAAAAGCGGCAAAATCTTCTTTTGCAACACAGGTTCCATATAAATCAGTAAGTTTCTGCAACATACCAGGTCCAATCTGGAAAAAGGTGGATCTTTGATGAGGTTCTGGTTGGCAAAGACGACCATTTCCCGAATCTGTTTCTTGACTCGGTAGGTATTTTCATCTTTGACGAAAAAACGGTTCAATCGCTGCGTTGATACATCCGCAGCGATACTATCCGGATATACAGCCATGCGGGCAAAATCGAGGGCTTCATTGTCGATGTCGCTGGCAAAAATCTGAACAGTGATTTGTTTTTTTAGTTTATCCATCGTTTCAGCAAGGATGATGGCGATAGAATAAGGCTCTTCGCCGGTGGCACAACCTGCAATCCAGATACGCAGCGGGATCTCAGGTTGCTTATTTTTTATCAGCTCGGGGATAACTTTTGTTTTGAGGACCTCAAAGGCTTCAGCGTCTCTGAAAAAATTGGTAACACCGATGAGCAGGTCTTTAAAAAGGATCTCTATTTCAGCAGAGGTTCTTTTGAGATAGGTTGCATATTTTTCGATATTATCTAACTGGTGGACGGCCATTCGCCGTTCAATTCTGCGGCGAATGGTCGTCTGTTTATATTTTGAAAAATCATGCCCGGTGCTGGTTCGAATCAAGGCAAGAATTTTTTGGACATAATTCCGAAACTGTTGCTGGGCGGTTTCGATTCTCTCAGGTCTTTCCATGTAGGGGTGCTGCACGTATCTGACAATTTCTGTGGGAATCTTTTCCACCGGAAATATAAAGTCGACCAGGCCGGTCGCAATCGCGCTGCTGGGCATCCCTGCATACCTGGCCGAATCAGGATCCTGAACCATGGCCATACCGCCTTCGCCCTTGACCGCTTTTAAACCCAGGGTTCCGTCTGTTGCGGTGCCGGACAAAATTATGCAGATGGCTTTTTCCCCCTGATCTTCCGCGAGCGATCTGAAAAAGCAATCAATCGGCAAATTGACGCCATGCGTTTGTGTCGGTTCGGTTAAATAGAGCCTGCGGTTTAGGATGATGACATTCTTATCAGCTGGATTAAGATACACGTGATTGCATTTAATCTCTTGATTGTTTTCTATGCGCAGGACCTTCATGGGTGTATATTTCGCTAAGATATCCGCCATGATACTCTTGTGCTTCGGGCTCAAATGCTGGATAATCACAAACGCCATGTTGGTATCGGGCGGCACATTGGAAAAGAATAATTCAAGCGCCTCCAAGCCCCCGGCTGATGCACCGATACCGACGATGGGAAAACCTGGATGTACTTTTCGTGGTTTTGGGGCACTTTTTTTGCGTGAAGCCGACGCGGCTTTGGAGGAAGTGACACTTTTTTTGGGGCGTGATATTTTTGGGGCTACTCGTTTTTTTATTTGTTTAGACTTGGTTTCCTTTTTTTTAGCCGGCATGGTGATACCCTCCAGTATCCGCTTTAATTAAATAATTTTCGGTATTGCCGTAAAACCTGATTGTTGGCTTAACACAATCTATTGCCATATCATTAATTATTCAAGTAGTGTTGTTTGGCTGATATTTAACTTTCATTTAGCCAAAATCTCATAATATGATCCGCTGGCTGTCAGGATTTGTATCATACGCGCAAATACAAAAGGGCCTATACACGAGTTCAGACTTACACCTGTGTATAGGCCCTCATAACTGCCATAAGGTTTTTCTCCAAAACTTTAATTATGTCTCAGCCATATCATTATTCTGATACATTCCATATAGATTAAAATTGATGAATTATCAAACCTCTTTCTATATTTTTCCCTGCATGCTTAACAGACGGCTATATTATTTTGTTAGACGTCTTTTTTGAAGCTGGCAATGATCTTGTCAATATCGGTTTGTTTTAATTGATCGAATTCTAATGTAGCAATGGATATTTCCAGATCATGATCAGCATCTGCAAATAGATATAATCTGATTCTTTTACTCCGGCCAGGATCTCCGATTTGAAATCCTTTGCAATTTGGGGTTTGAAAAGCGTAAATTCGCGTGGCAAATTCATTTCCGAATGAAATATACATAATTTTGTTCAGCAGAAAACAATAGAGCGGCAAAAATTCATCATAGGGTTTAAAAATAAAATAGTCCTCTGAGCTTGCATTAAAAGAAGCCATTGTAAATTCAAACTTATTTGAAAATTTTTCTAAAAAATACTCGAGATGTTTATTGGCCTTTGGACCGAATCTGTTCCGAAAATCTGGGTATAAATTTAAATTGAGCTTTGGATTTGAAATGCTCACGACACAATTTGGGCTAAAAATCAGGTTTAGTGCACTTTCATCTTCCGTTTTGTTTGCGATTTCTTGCCATGGCACCTGGATCGAGTAGCCGAAAGCCTTTACTTTCCTACCTTTCGGATCGAAATTTTCAATTATCTCCCTCCTTGTAAGTGTGGTTTTTAGCGCTTGTCTTTGAGCAGTATCAAAGAAGGTATAAAATAAGTATGCGTTGGGCCCATAAGATATAGTCAGAGCAACACCGAGTAAAGTAAAAATGGCGAATCCGATAAGGATTGCCATTAGCATGTGCTTTTTTTGCATGCCAAACCGATGACGTAATTTTATCATTTGATCATTTTATGAATCCACTTTAAGCGCCTAACAATATTGTACACCCGTTCCATAACCGTAAAAGGAATTGTCATCTATCCCTTTGCTCCACACTACTTGAGCACGGCAGGCGTCTTTGATTAAGATAGGAGATGGGTTATCGAATTTAATGTTAATAATTTCTCCGGGTTGAAAGCCGGTCAGCGATACAAAATATATTCCGTTTCTACTTTCGTTGTGCATTAATCCAAAAAAGATATTTCCGACGGGTTCCTCTTCAATAATGATAATAGATAAACGATTCAGACGTTCACTTTTTCTCAATTCTATTTGCGCGTCCATTTGTACCTCCTTCTTATTGCTTATTGCTCAGAATATTAGAATAACTTAAGCAAAGCGGAAAAGTTCAGGGCCCGAGAAAGAGGAGCAGGTATCTCCAGCTGATATTTAGCTGAGGTAAAGATCAACGTCTCGCGAATTTCTTAACCGCAGCGTTTCCGGGAGTTCACAGAGTTATCAAATTGTTTTATTCAGAATTCTATCAAAAAGCAGCGACACCGCAAGATTGGATTATTATGGGTATTATATGGGGCAAAAACCCATATAAAAAAAGGGGCGGAAACTGTGAAATCTGTATTTTTCAGAAATTGTGGATTCGTTGCAATATGGTTTTTGGGTTTGATTCAATTTAGGTCCTCTTAAGCACCCGCGGTAATCTTGGGATTAGTCAGTACTTAAGAATTTCAGAATCCGGGCGTTAATGATTTCAGGCTGATCCATGATCAGGAGATGACCTGCATTTGGAATGATTTCGGCGGTCAGATCGGGCATCCATTGTTGCGCCCGTTTGATTACTTTTTGGGGATTATAAACCTTCTCTCCGGCACCGATTAACATAAGAGCGGGTAGATCGATCTGCTTTAATTCGGCATCGGTATAGACTGTCGGCCATATGCTGGTGGCCGGGCGACAGTATCGCGTGACCCTCTCTATATGATGAATAAATGTCTCTTCAAGCACCGTCCCCTTGGCGGCACCTACCTGTAGCATTTTCCTTACGGGGGGGTGGATGTTGAATTCCGCCAGATGCAATATGAGTTTGGTTATGAAACCTAAAGGACGGAAAGATGCGGCCGGCGCCAGCAAGACAATTTTTCGCAACCGCTCCGGATAAGCCAGGGCCATATTCAGCGTTAACCACCCCCCGTAGGAGTGCCCCAGCAGATAACCTCTTTCGATGTTGAGGCCGTCAAATACCTCTCTTAACCAATGTGCATAATCGGCCCGCTTCATCAGGAGTCGATCAGCCACGCTTTTGCCGGCGTCCGCAATTACATCTACCGCGTAGACGCGATGATGGGCGCTTAATTCGGCAATGTTGGCGAACCAGACAGTTGAAGTCAAACCGGCTGCATGCAAAAGAATCAGCGGATACCCATCGCCGGGTCCACTGGCATTGATATGTGTAGAACCATAGCTTGTTTTTACGTCAATGCAATCATGCGGTACTTTCCACAGGGTAAACATGGCCTCATAGGCTTCCATATACTTTGCGCGACCTTCAGGCGTGGCAAAAATGGGCAGTTTCTTTTTCATGATGGCGCCTATCCTTTTTTATAAATGTTTTTTCAGAAAACCGGCCACAACTTCCCGATACTGTTCGTGGGTTCCAAGCAGTACATGCCCACCGCTTGGAAATGTAACTGGCTCAGAATCGGGAATATGGGCATGCGCGTATTTTGCAAAATCGTAATCTACCAGGCGGTCATCTAATGCATGTAGAATCAATGCCGGCGTATTTGTTCTATCAAGATCATATTGCTTATCCGAAATAGTGGCTTTTTGATCATTTCTTATTCCCGGATACGATTTCTGGCAATCGATAACTCCTTCTGGTATTGTTTGATAAAAAAGCCACCGGCGGGAAAAACAGCTCCCATGGCTGACAATATATTTTTATTAAATTTCATTCAGCACTTCTATTTCGACCGACATACAAACCGTACCCGAAGTAATCTAAAAGATTATGGGGGACACGTATTGACATTCTTATCAACGCTCTAAACTGGGGACGCCGGATTAAACTATACACAACTCCTGGAAATGATCGTATGAGGTCTTTGATATCTTCCTTCGGATCGCTGAGGGATTCGGTTTTGTAGGTTCTGACCGTAATTTCTTTCATCCCCGATCTTTCTAAGCGCTTCTTCCACCCTTGTGAGGTAAAAAACCCACCCTTAAAACCGACTGCTCTACCTAAAAATTCGATTATTTCTTGAGGAGGGGGCGCTTTTAACCAGGTGGCTTCGTTAAGCCCAATTGTTCCGCCAGGTTTGGCCACCCGGACATACTCACTTACGGCGCCGTCTTTGTCATCCGCTAATCCGGTTATGAACTCCCCCAGAACAATATCGAACAAATCATCTCCCAGGGGCAACTTCTGAGCATCACCCACCATGAATTCGGCGCTTCCTGTAACACCTTCAGCTCTTGCCCGCTCATTTGCCCGCTCAACCATCCCGGGCAAAATATCCACTCCTATGACATTGCAACGATAGCTCCGGGCCAGGTAGCATGCCGTCTTTCCTGAAGCACAGCCAATATCAATAACACGGCTGCGCGCATTAATCGGGCAAAGATCAATAAGCGCTTTTGTGGCCTCGAATCCACCCAGATGGAAGTATTTCTTAAACCCCACCTCTGCAACCAATTCGTATATACTCGATGGCGTTAACCTGTCATCCATTTTCATCCTCTACGAGAAATGGTATTGCATGTATACTTATGCGAATTGCTATTTTCTCCTCTTATATATCATTCCGAAGCCCGGAAAAAACATAGGGGTTCTTTTTCGATATTCGATATAGACTTCCCCCAGCCGCTTTTCGAGTTCTGGCTCCTCAATCGCTTTTAGCTCCCAAACATTAATAAAAATGAAAAGCGGTGTGAATACAACGAGAAGAGAAGGGGATCCAAGTAAAACACCAAAACCAAAGAGCAGAGCAAATACGCCAGTAAGCATTGGATTCCGCACATAGGCGTATGGGCCCGTCGTGACCAATTGGGGTGGAGGGTTGAAAGGAACTGGCGTACCCTTTGCTCTGAGAAAGTTTAGAATCGACCATCCGATTAAAAACAAAGCAAACGAAAAAATAGGTAAAGCGAAGATGATAGAAAGCGGTCTGGGGAATATATCGGCAATGTCTAATAACCGATCCACTTGCAAGGCGATAACGACAAAAGAAAAGGTCAATAGGGCATAGAAGAACGCCCCGATAGGTGTAAAAAAGTTTCGCAGTTTTCTACTGCCTGTCGCAGCATTATACAAAATTTCAATCCATTTGGTTTTTAGGGACATGATTTTTCAATCCACCTTGTAACGACATCAAGTAAAAGACCGATGTTTCCGATTTGGCAATGATTTTGAGCATATTCTTCTTTGGTGAACACTTTTGCTGTGACAGATCTGGCATTTGCTAATGCTTTTACCTGAAGGTTATGCATCTTAAACGGGACCAGATGATTTTTTCTTCCAGTAAGAATCAAAACTTCCTGTTTTACTAAATCTGAATGAAGGTTTTCCGCTGTCATATTGTCCTTATTTTGGGAAAGCAGACCCTGTTGTATTTTGTGCTTCACAGTTGTTTCAAGAACTCTAAAACCTTTGTATTCACCATTTCCGTCTGCACAATTGTTAAGTCGTGACCGGCATCGGGAATAATCTCTGTTTTTATGTGTGGTGCCACCCTATGAAGGCGTTGGATAGCTTTCTGGGCAGAATAGATTTTTTCGTGTTCACCAACTAAATAAAGCGCAGGCACTTTGATACTTTGTAATTCCTCATCCTCCAAAACCGTCGGTTTAACCAACCGGATTGGCTTAAAGCACCTTAACCGCATATACGCTGCATCCACCTCTTCTTCTAACATTATCTGACTGGCTTCATCTTTTTGTGCGAAATTGTCCAGTAGCCAGTACATAAAACTCCTGGTGAAGTAACGATGGGGCACTAAGCAGAGAACGGCCCGCATGATCCACTCTAACCGCAGGGGTAACACAGTTCCACCCGGCGCTAGTAACACAATTTTATCGAGTCGGTCTGGAAAGCGGAGTGCGTACTGGCTTGTCAGCCAGCCGCCATAAGACAGGCCCATAAGTTTGATATTGTTGCCTAGCTCAAGAGCACTGAACAACGCATCAAGCCAGTTCACATAGTCATCCGGATTCTTTATGATTTGTGTGTATATACTTCGACCATAGTCATAAATATTATCCACCGCATAGACTCTATAAATCTTGGAAAACGCTTCTATGTTTAGTATCCATTGTAACAAATTGCCACCGGCTCCATGCAGTAGCACCAGCGGCGGAGCACCAATTGGCCCGCTCATCCGGACAAATGTTTGGCCGTAAGAAGTATCCACTAACCGGGTCTCCGAATCGACTGGCCACTTCTTCGCCCTCATATCATATAATTTAAGATACCGTTGCTTCGCGGTTGTTGATCGAAAAGGGTGATATGCTTTCATTTTTATATCTTCTAATTTAATTTTATTTCTCAAATCCAAACCGTTTTTGCATTTTTTGAAAGCTTTTCCCGACGAGATGTATTCCCATGTAGGGGAATAAGCGGTTCATCCACCAGAACAGCTTCCACCAGGCGGGCACAATGATGATGGCTTTGTTTTTGGCAACTGAGTTTAGTGCCTTTTTTGCAAAAATATTTGGTGATATCGGCTTGAATTTTTCTATCATTTCCAACATTCTACGATGTTGTTCAGGTGATAGATCGATAAGCATTTTGCCATATTTCCCTCCGCCTTCTAAAATAGCCGTACGAACAAAGCCAGGGCATAAGACGCTGACCCGAACTCCCAGTTTTGCAGCTTCGGCTCTTAGCGAATTTGAAAGACCGACGACCGCATATTTGGTTGTTGCATAGGCGACATTTCCTGGCGAGGGGATCAGTCCGGCCAATGAAGCCGTATTGACAATATGCCCGAATCCCTGGGTTAGCATTACCTTGAGTGCTGCCTGAACGCCATTGATGACGCCACGGAGATTGACATCCATCATTTGATTCCAATCTTCGATATCGTAATGGGTGACGTTGCCACCAATTCCGATTCCTGCATTATTGAAGATATAGTCCAGGCGACCTGTACGTTCAACGGCTTCTTGAACGAGCTGTTCCACCGCCAGAAAATCGGTCACATCGACTTTCAGCGCCATTGCTTTGCGCCCTGAAGTACAGATTTCTGAGGCAACTTCTTCGGCCAGTTCGATCTGTCGATCGGCCAATACCACCTCGCAGCCTCGTTTTACCAGCTCCTCGGCCAACCCCCGACCAATCCCGGAAGCACCGCCGGTGACAACCGCCGTGGCCCCGTAAAAAATTCGAATCTTTTTATTTAATTTCATAACGAATCCTTTTGAAAAAATGTTAATCAAGTTAAATATATTTCACAACAAAAGCTTTCTTCAAACAAACCTGTCAATTCCAACACAAGGCAACGCCCTGCACGAGCGGCTTTGAAGAACATCAAAATCCGGGCCGACCGGCTACGCCAATTATTTCTTGGCATCAATGATCAGCATGCTCAGCTCAAATCCGGCAGCGCCCGGGACATCCCAGTTTTGTTTCTTATCGTAACATTCCACGATAACCAATTTTAAATCCGGGATAATAACCAGCACATGGCCGCCTGATCCGGTATGATAGTAACCTGGATAGCCGATCATCTGTCCCATATCTGAATCCTCTTCGATAATCTTCCACATGTAACCATAGCCCAGACCATTGGTATTCGGCATGGTTGAATACGCCATGGTACCATCATCGATCCAATCACTTTGAATGATCCGCGAACCTTTCCAGCGGCCATTATTCTGGTAGAGAACACCGAATTTTGCCATATCTCTGGCACTCATCTTGAAATGATATGCGGGGTGCAAAGATTTATTCCATTGATATTGATAAGAGCAGTTGTTGACGTTAAAATCCACCATTTCCACAACATCGGCGATTTCCTTCTTAAACGCCTCGAATATTTCCTCACCGGTCTCCTGCTCAAAAATAGTCCCCAACGCATTGACGTCCCAGTTGTTATGATAAAAAAAAGTATCCGGGGCATGACTTCCCCTTGCAGGTCTGGTATCAATCATTGTCTGGTCTTCAGCTGCGGCTTTATGGTAAACACCGGAACGCGACATTAACAGATGTTCTACTCTGGCTTGCTTTTCGGCATGCGTTAGACCTGGGGGGATGTCATCAATATGCAAATCCTCCAGGGTAGCATTAAGATTTATATTCCCCCGCGCAAGGTGAATGCCGTAGAGCGCACCTAAAAATGTTTCTCTTATCGAATGGACCCCGTAATTCTTATGAATATTCCCCCTGGAAAAAAAGACCTTGCCGTCATAAAGTGCCATGACTGCCTGGCATCCACTCTGTATGGCGAATTCATGGGCATCCTGCAATTCGGCAGAAGACCAACCCACCGCTTCCGGTGCGACCCATTCCAGGGCAGGATCCGCTCCGGGTAAATTAACTGTTCCACCATTAATTTTACCTTCTGCCGAACAGCCTAATGCAAAGGCAATCCATACACAAATGATAAAAAAAGATGCTGATTTGACCGAGATTAAATTGCTGAAGCTTTTGATCGGTTCCATTTTTTCACCCCCTGAGTTTGTTTTGAATAATTTCATTTTGCCTCCTTGATTGATGAAAGTTTTGGGACGGTTTACTTTTCCTGCTGAACCGGTTTTATGCGTTCGACTGACAGCAGCGTCAGATTCAAGTCGCGTATACGGATCAGCAATCCGTGCAATGCGGCTTGATCTGCAACCGGCCCGGTCAGAACTGTTTCGCCGCCCTCAGTGGAAATCGCCATTTGCTCAAACCAGTCCGACCATTTATGGTCGAGGCGCCCTTTTAATTTGATCCTGTAATCAGTTGCGCCATGATATTTGTGCGGGTTTGTCATGGAAATTCCTCCTGTTTGCCTGAGTGCCGGACCAATGCCCGGTAAATATTTGTCACCGGCACACACATTTCTGACGTTGTCTGGGGGAAATATAGGAAACCAGATGCGATCGGTCATCACACCAAGGTGTGATATTTAGGGGTGATTTTTCAGAAGCGATCTCAAAAATGCATCTAATGTCCGATAGCTTCGTTAAAATCCGCCTCAAAATGCTCACGTACTAGCGTGTACGCTCCACTTTTGAAGCGAATTTCGCCTTGCTCTCGAACATGAGCTACTATTTTTGAGATAGCTTCTAATTAATTCACATTCTCATTTTTTCGTGTAAGATCAGGAATTAGATGGGGTGGGGAAGTGACAAACGCGCTGGATTGCTGTAGATTTATACCCTCTTGGCGCTATAAAAGTTTCAGCTCTTTTGCGCGCGCGACGGCTTTGATGCGGCTGTTGACATCTAATTTGCTGTTGATGTTTTTGGTGTGGGTTTTTACGGTATTTAAGGAAATGAAAAGTTTATCTGCAATTTCCTTGTTTGAACATCCGGCCGCGATAAGATGTAAAACTTCCAATTCGCGCTCGCTGATCGGATCCAGCAGACCTTCGATTTTGGGCGGCGTGCCGGCCTTACAGACGGATAATATCTTTTTTACATAGGATAGGGAAAAGCCGGCTTTGGCAGCGTCATGATCCCGTTTTTTGACCGCCACAATTTCTTCTAACAAATCAGCCACGTGCTTGCCCTTGCTAACAAAGATCATCAAAAAGCCGCCGCGCTCAGCCAACGCCAAAGCGGCTTGCAGCTCAGCCAGAGCGCCGCCGCTATCTGCCTTTAGCGTGAAAATCAATACTCTCCACAATCGCATCTCGATTATCATATAAACGCGACCACCGGCTGTTGCATTCTCAATTAAACGCCCAAACAAACGATCCGCTTCATCCAGCTTCTTTTGAGCTATGAGAACATTGGCCAGCGCCATATACTCAACCTCATTCAAGCCATCCAGCTTATCATCAATACGCAATCCGCGTTCCTGGGCCCATTGTAAGGCGGCATCCAGGTTGCCGCTGGCCAGCCAGAAAAACACATTGAGCGCAGAAATGGTCTTCGTAACCCAGGGGGGCAGCTCAAAGTTACCCGCACGCTCATTGATATTCTCCATTATTTTTACCGCGCCGGCAAGATCCATCCGATACATGAAGGCCCTCAGTAAACCCAGCTGGCAGCACGCCAGCATCACTGGATCACGACCCAGTTCACTCATTTCAATGGCTTTATTGAGCAGGCGAATCCCTGCGTCGAGATCGTTCCACTCACATAAAATACTGCCTAAATTTAAATACAGGGAGCCTCCAATTCCAGTCTGTTCAATGCCTTTCTCAATCGCAAGATTCAGCAACTGCCGGCTCATATCTTTGGCTGCCTTTAACCTGCCGCACCGATACATGCCTGACGCCAGTAAACTACCGGCGAAGACGTGGTAATATACATTGCCGGCATCTTTGCAAATCTTCATCGCCTCGCAAAAAGCCTCTTGTGATTTAACCATATCGTCCATACCATAGCCCAACCCCAATGTCGTGGCTGCCACGCTTCGCCAGTTTAAATCTTCCTGGGGGAGCGACTTCAAAGCCTGGCTTGAGAAGGTGATGGTGCTTGAGGGGTCACCGGTTCGAAATGATATGTGGCCCGAATAACCGCGATCCTCCCCGGCAAGCCCTCCTTGTTCAAATCACCGCCAGAAGTGGATTCGAGCATGTGTTCGGCAGCTTGCAGCTGCTGTTCAGCATCATCGAGGTACCCGCTTTTAAACAATTCCCGGGCATAAAAGATACAGAGCTTCGCATTGGTCTCTATTTGTTCTTGGGGCAATTTTTTGAGCCATTGTAACAATCGACTTTCCCGGGCTCGATCCCAGACCATTTCAGCAATTTCTTCTATCAGCCGCGCTGCTTGGTTATAATCCTGAGCGGCAAACGCATGATCCACGGCTTCGTTCTTAAAACCATTTTTGGCGAACCATTGGCTTGCCCGGCGATGGAGTTCAGGTACGAGATCATTCTGGTTCAATCGTAATCGCTGCTCGAGCAGATCCGCAAAGAGGTGGTGGTAGCGATACCAGCAACGTTCGTCGTCGAGCGGGATGACAAACAGATTGGCTTTTTCCAGGGAGTTTAACGACTGCCGGCCGTTTTTCTGATCGGTGACGGCATCGCAGAGCGGGCCGGACAGACGCCCTAATATAGACGTCTGCAGCAGGAAATTACGCAGATGCTCGGGCTGACGGCTCAGCACCTCTTCGGTGAGATAGTCTGCTATATAGCGATTATCTCCCTTGAAGCCTTTGATGAAATCAGATGGGTCTTTGCGACCCTGCAGTGACAGAGCAGCCAGCTGCAGACCGGCAGCCCATCCTTCGGTGCGCGTTTCGAGCAATTGAATGTCTCGGATTGAGAGTTGCAGATCCAAGCTTTGATTGAGGAAGTTGGCGGTTTCATCGGCGCGGAAACTAAGATCAGCCGCACGCAGCTCGGTCAGTAGGTTCTGACTGCGCACCCGGGCTAGCGGCAAGGGAGGATCCGAGCGGGTGGCAATGATGATGTGCATTTGTTCCGGTAGGCTTTCAAGCAAAAACGCAATCAGGTCGTGGATTGGCCTGGCATCGATCAAATGATAATCATCAAGAACAAGCGCCAGGTCTGTCGAAATACGACTTACATCATTGAGCAGGTTAATCAGAATGGGTTCAATCGGTGGCGGTTGCGGTGACTGCAGCATCGTCAAAGCGGCTTTGCCGATACCGGCCTCCAAGGTCTGAAGCCCCAGAATGACATAGGTAAGGAATTGCAGAGGGTCATTGTCACCGTTGTCCACCGAAAACCAGGCGGCTGGAATTTTGTGGGAGTGGATCCAGTCGACCAATAGGGTGGTTTTACCGAAGCCGGCCGGTGCGGATATGAGGGTAAGTTTACGTGCAAACCCCTCCTCCATCCGCTTGTCCAGGCGCGATCGCGATATCCAATTTGATCGCAACGGAGGGACCCTAAGCTTTGTTTTTAATGGCGTAAGGTGCTGTGTTTCATCCCACGCGTCTTGTTCTATGAGACGACTTTCGCTTGCGGCATCATCGCTAAGGATAGCGGAGAGTTCGCGTTTAAAGCTTTCTGGTGCCATAAAGTTTCACCCCACCTTAAGGTTTCACGCAGCGGCGCTCAGAATGCAGGTTATTCGAAGAATCACAAAAATCAGGTGAGAAACAGAATTCGACTCAGTGTGAGAAGCAGCGCTTCAGGTTAGCTGGAGCAGGAAAATCAGGATTAGTTTGTATGCGTTTATACCCATATCGACGGGTTTCCGTCAATCATAATTGCAGGTTCTTGCCGGTGGGTATGATAAAATGCCGGATAGTCAGTCGAAATCTGAATTATTCAGAAATTGTGGATTTGTTGATGTATGGTTTTGAGAATTGGTTTTGAATGTGAGTTTTAGCTATTCTTCTTCGTTTTCAACTTCTTTTTTGAATTTTTCGTAGCGTTTAACGTATTCTCTGAGCTTCTTTTGGACCGCGCCGTACACGGTTCCTGCAGGATAAATTCCCATTTTGTTGGGTTTACCGGCCGGAACGCCGGTCAGAATCTCGATGCCTTCTTCAACCTTGGAAACCCGATAGATATGGAATTTCTTTTTTTTGACGGCATCGATCACTTCTTTTTTAAGCATTAAATTTTGGATGTTGGCCGTCGGGATCATAACGCCCTGTTGGCCGGTCATGCCTTTTTCTTTGCAAACTTGATAAAAACCTTCCACCTTCTGATTGACATCGCCGATGGCCTGAATTTTGCCCTTCTGGTTGACCGATCCGGTAACGGCTATTCCCTGCTTGATGGGCATATTCGCTAAACTGGAAATGATGGCATACAGTTCGGTGGATGAGGCGCTGTCGCCGTCGATACCGCAATAACTTTGCTCGAAGGTGATGCTGATCGACAGGCTGAGCGGGTGCTGTTGGGCGAAGGTACGCCCCATATATCCGGATAGGATCAACACGCCTTTGTCATGGGTGCTGCCGCTGAGTTCCGCTTCACGTTCAATATTCACAACACCCTTTTTGCCCATATAGGTTTCGGCTGTGATGCGTATCGGTCGGCCAAAGGAGAGTTCACCGATCTGGTAAACCGCCAGGGCATTGACCTGCCCGATCACCGCGCCCTTCACATCGATCATGATGGTGTTGTCCAGATAGGAGTCATGTATTTTTTGTTCATACAGATTGTGACGGAAGCGATGATCGTTAAAGGCTTTGAAGACGTGTTTATCCGTTACCTGGCGGGCGTTGTTCTTGCGGGCCCAGTAATCCGCCTCTTTAAGGATCCCCAGGACGGGGCCGAATCGAATGGACAGCTTATTTTTGTTGGAAACATATTTTTCACCGTACTCCACCATAACGGCGACGCCTCTGGGGGTGAAAGGCAGCAATTTCTCCTCCCGGCAAACCCGGGCGATAAAACGGGCATACTGCTGGATCGTGCGCGGGGTTCGATCAACTTCCGAGTCAAAATCCGCTCGAACTTTAAATATTTTATTGAATCGAGGGTCTTCGCTTTGAATGATTTCAAAGATTTCATAGCTGCCCAGCAGGATGATTTTGACGTCCAGGGGGATAGGCTCCGGCTTGAGGGAGGTGGTGCCGAAGCCGGTTTCTTCCGGGATGTCTTCGATTTGCAGGCATTTGGTTCGCAACGTTCTTTTCAGCGCTTCCCAGACATAGGGGTTCATCATAACCGAGTCGATTTCCATAATCAGAAATCCGCCGTTGGCACTCAGCAGAGAGCCTACCTGCACCATGGTAAAATCCGTGTTGATGGTGCCCATAAACGCGCGTTTTTCGATGCGGCCGAAAACATTATAATAGGTCGGGTTGGTTTCAAAAATAACCGGCGCTCCAATAGTTGATTCCTGATCCACCAGTACGTTGACTTCATATTGCTGAAAAGAAGCATCTGTGTTGCGCGGCGCTTGCTCCGGCGGCGGGGTTTCGGCTTTATTCTGCGGAATAAATAAATTGAAATTCTCGACGATATGTTCCTGAACGGTATTCAGGTGCGCGACAATATCTTCGCAGGCCTTAAACTCTTTTCGAATTGGATCTAAACGCTTTTTGACCGCCGACAACGCGTAGGTATTCATCAGTTTTTCAATGTCAGCATGCAAGGCCAGGTTATTTTTATCCATTTCCACGGCGGTAGCTTCGATTTCAGCCTGAATGGATAGCAGATTTTCCTCGATTTTGGCCCTTGCCTTAGCAGGCAGGGTGTTAAACTCTTCGGGCGTAATCTGTTGACCGTCGACCAGCGGGATGGTTTGAAAATCGGTCTCGGTTTGCTCGATATGCAGGTTTTTGTGGGCGGCAAAATCTTCCAGCTTCTCAAAAAGCGCATGCTGTTGTTGAGAAAATATATTCTTTAATTTGGATAATTTTTTTAAATAGGCATCACCTTCAAATACTTCGGGCAACTCTTTTTTTAAACTGTCGATGGCCCGTTTCATCTTCTTGCTGAATTGGATTGCGGTTCCCGGTGGGACGACGATGGCTTTCGGGCGAAATTCATCTTTGAAGTTGTTGACCAGGCACAGGTCATTGGGC
>Ga0265303_10000034_pt1 | contig 52107 bp, 52 predicted proteins | sample Helome_2_FD_192494 | JGI IMG/M metagenome (GOLD analysis project Ga0265303, IMG submission 192494) | Marine sediment microbial communities from subtidal zone of North Sea - Hel_20160317 (Illumina Assembly) | ecosystem: Environmental > Aquatic > Marine > Subtidal zone > Sediment ... | reverse complement strand
GCGACCATTGCCAGACGCCATCGGGTAAGAAAGTGAAGACTCAGAAGTTGCTTGGCCAGGTAAGGCCCGCCGAAAGCAGCCAAGATTGCAGGTATTGCTGCCCAGGCCAGCCAGTAGGTGTCGAGCCACGGGAACGAAGTACCCAGCCAAGCCACCAGCGCCAGCAATATCAGCAACACGCCACCGGAAAAACCGGCAAGACGGGCACTGTGCCGCAGGCTCTCGATACCGACCAGCCCCTGCAATTCATAATCACCATCGAGCGGTTCGGCTGCCTGCGGTATTGATTGTCCTGCAATCAGACTCACTGTGCGGGTGCTCTCCTAACGGGAAACGGGCAAAACGTGCCCCATTGTGTAATTGAAACAGCGCGTTAGCATGTATCATTGTGGCAGACTGTCGGGAGATAGCATATCGTTGGGGCGTGGTGCCCGATCCGCACTTCAGACAAGCCGGAAATCATTGAAAATTTAGAAGGACTGAACGCAATGGCGCCACCGCCAGACGACAAGGGCTCAGGTCTGCCTGCAGAAAAAGATGTATTTGTCCAGCAATTGCCCAAGCGCATTGCTGCGATAGAGGACATCTGGGCCAAGCTAACCAGCGGTTCCTGGGATCACCTCCAGCTCGAGGCCCTCTACGAGCGTATTCGCGAGATATCCGAAAACAGCAAGGTCTTTTCGCTGTTCCAGCTCAATGAAAGCGTGTTCTCCCTCGAGGTCTACCTGAGCTCGTTCATCGGCTCTGATATAAGCCCGGGTACCGCACAGATCGATTCAATTACCGGTTTGCTGCGCGCGCTGAAGACGGCCGCCAACCTGACGGCCACCGACCAGCAGGCTCCGGCCGCCAACTCGAGCGCCGTCAGCGTATGCATTCTCGGTGACAAAGACGGGCTCATGGCAGAACTCGCCGGAGCATTGAAGGACCTCGAATGCGAGCTGCAATATTTTTCGGATACCGAGTCCCTACTGAAACAACTCGAAATTCAGCCGCCGAAACTCATCGTCGCCGATACTGCAGCACTGCCTCATATGCCGCCATTGTCCGCCGAACTCGTTCGGCTGCAGAGTCACATGTCGATAAAGATCCCCCTGATCTTCATCAGCAGTTCAACCGCGCTGCAATTGCGCGTCGATGCGATCAGGGCCGGTGGGGATGGCTATTTCGTCACCCCATTGGATGCCGTCGCTGTCGCCACACAGATCCGCGACATGGCCCTGCCGGATCAAAAGAAGCCATACAGCGTGCTGGTCGTCGAGGACGACCCGACCCAGGCAGACTTCGCCGCATCCATCTTGCGTAAAGCCGGCATGGAGGTGCTTCAGGTCACCGAACCCGTCAAGGTGATCAAAAGCCTGCGCAATTTCAAACCCGACCTGATTCTGATGGATATCTACATGCCCGAGGTCAACGGCCTGGAGCTGACCACGATTATCCGTGATCACAAGGAATTCGTAACCATCCCCATCGTTTTCGTTTCCGGCGAGCAGAATACGGACAAGCAACTCGATGCCCTTAGCGTGGGCGGTGATGACTTCATCGCCAAACCCATCCGGCCCAAACACTTGCTCGGCATCGTCGAAACAAAGATCCGCCGTGCCCGCCAGTTGCTCAGCGCAACCGGTCAACCACCCAAGCATGACCGAGTAACGGGGCTCTTCTCACGCCAGCATTTTCTCGACCACATCGCCAAATTCATAGACGACGACACGGCACCCACACCCGCAGGGGTCATCCTTGTGCAACCCGACAAACTGGCAACACTGCGGGACAAGATCGGCGTGGGCGGGGTCGATCACCTATTGTCGGAACTCAGCACGGTGATCACCCAGCAGGTTCGGGATCAGGACCTCGCGGCGCGCATTGATGAACACAGCGTCGCGGTCTTGCTCAGGCGCGATACAGAGGAGGCGATGATCGACCAGGCTGAACAGATACTCAACCGGATCTCGCAGCACCGTTTTGCCGAAGGCCTGGAGGTGACAGGCAGCATCGGCCTATGCTTTATTGACGGCCACTCGGAGAACGCCAATGGCATCATCAGCCGTGCGCAGAGGGCCTGCGAACAGGCCGCCGCACACGGTGGCAACCGCGCCCATACCCATGCTGCAGAGGGAGACAGCGAAGAGATCCAAGCGACTCCAGATGGGGATCTAACGCACCGGCTCAAGACCGCACTGAGAAACGACGCCTTCATCATCCAGTATCAACCAATGCTGGATCTGCAGACGCGGGGCAGCGAGACCTATGAAATCGTTCTGCGTGTGCAAAACACCCAGGGTGATCTGATAGGCGACGGGCAACTCATGAACACCGCCGAGGATGCAGGCTTATGCGAAGAGCTCGACCAATGGATACTCGATCGCGCCATCGACATCCTGAAACAGCGGCGTGAATCCGGCCGGCGCACCCATATCTTCGTGCATCAGTCTGCGCATAGTGCATTGAATGTCAACCTGCCGGCCTGGCTGCTGGGTCGCCTGCGCGCGAAACAGGTGGTCGGCACCGGACTGGTCATAGACTTCCGTCTGCCCGATCTCTCACAGGACCTGAAGATTGCGCAGAGCACCATCCAGAGTCTGCGCGAGATGGATGTTGATGTCTGCCTGTCACGCTTCCCGGAGAAACAGGCGGCGTTCAAGGTATTGAACTTCCTGCACGCGCGCTACATCAACATTGCGCCACGCCTGCTAAAGGCGGATCGGGAGGTAATCAGCAGTGTCATAAAGATGGCTCACGACGCGTCCGCGAAGGTGATCGTATCCAACGTGGATGACCCGCGCAGTATCGATCTGCATTGGTCTTCGGGAGCCGACTTCCTGCAGGGTAACTTTATCCAGCGCCCGCTGGAAAACATGGACTACGACTTTTCGCAGGTCGTGATCTGATTTTCCCGTCATGTCTGGCAGTGACTGAAAATGCCGGCGATCGGCAGATCGCGTCGGCCCCCCCCGGGACCTCACGCGATCCTCTGCAGACTGTGGATCGCTGATGTGATTAAGGATCGATCACGGCCTAAACTGGTCTCACCCACTACATATAGAAGCGAATCAGGAGATTGATCATGACCAAAAACGTTGGCAGTATCGACCGCGTTTTACGCATCGTAGCCGGTGTGGCCTTGCTGGCATGGGGCTATATGGAACAGAACTGGCTTGGCGCCATAGGTCTCGTGCCGCTGTTCACCGCGGCCATCGGTTGGTGTCCTGCGTATGCGCCTTTCGGCATCAAAACCACCAAAGGCTGATCGATACCCACGGGGTGACGATACGAACGTCACCCTGTCACGCCGACACAGGGTCGGCCTTGCTCTTCGGCCATGCACGCAGAACGGCATTCACCAGGGTCGCCAGGGGTATGGCAAAGAACACGCCCCAGAATCCCCACAGACCGCCAAACACCAGGATCGCCACGATAATCGCGATTGGATGCAGGTTGACGACCTCACCGAACAGAAGCGGCACCAGTACATTGCCGTCCAGTGCCTGTATGACCAGATAGGCTATGGTCACCCAGATAAAGTCCTGCCCCCATCCCCATTGGAACCACGCAACCAGAAGCACTGGAAAGGTCACGACGGTCGCACCCACATAGGGAATCACGACCGAAAGCCCGACGATTACCGCCAGCAACATCGTGTATTGCAGGCCGAAAAACGAAAACGCGAGAAAACTGGCGGCCCAAACGATGATGATCTCCCAGAACTTGCCGCGCACATAGTTCGCAATCTGGCGATCCACCTCGATCCAGACCATATCTGCAAGTCCGCGCTCGCCGGGCATCAAGCTCACAAACCAGCGTACGATGATGTCCTTGTCCTTGAGAAAGAAGAACACCAGCATGGGCATCAGGATCAGATAGACGAGAAGGGTCAGAACACCGACCACGGATGAGATCGAGATACTCAGCACATCCTGACCATAGCTCCCAACCTCGCTTCTTATCCCATCCAGGATCTCCTCCGCCTGTTGCGGTGAAATAACCTCGGGAAAACGTTCCGGCAGGGCCATAAGCGCCTTTTGTCCCGCCGCGATCATAGTGGGAAGCTGCTGGATCAGCTCGGTGACCTGGCGCGACAACAGCGGTAACAGGCCGAACAGGACCAGCGTCAGGAAAAGCACGAATGCCAGAAAAACCAGGGTGGTCGCGATCCCGCGCGGCACCCCCCGATCCTCGAAGACCACAACCAGCCCTTCGAGCAGATAGGCGATGACCGCACTGGCCAGCACCGGGGCGAGCATGTCGCCCATAGTGAGAATAACCGCAAACCCGATCGCCAGCACGAGCGTCAGGAATACGATCTGAGGATCAGAGAAGGTACGTTTGAACCAATCGGTAATGAGTCGCATAGGGTCGCTTTCAGAAACCTAAGGCCGGCGACAGCCGACCGATAGCCAGAATCTGCAGATTTATGGCACGAATCGCAAGCTGTAACCAAACATTGTCAATATTAAGGAACCTCTGATTAGTTCTGGGCGAAGCAGATTGCGCTCGAGAATTTTCAGATTCAAGGCGCAAATTGCACGTAACAGCCGGCTATTGCGAAAATTTGCAACGCAGAAGCTGGAAATTATAAGTGCAAGATGCGAGTCCACGGATTGATCAGAGGTTCCTTAACCCGGCCACCGCCGCTATCGATCAGCCGGGGTACTGACGCGCTCGTAATGCCGCCGAAAAACGACTTCCAGATCGTCGATAACCTCCGCTGCTGGCCTGCCCTGCATCAGATGCGCCGTCATCAACTCTGAAGCCTCGTGCAACAAGTCACTCGTGTCCAGCATATGGAAAGTCTCGGACAACCGGCGCATGGCCGCCACGACGGTCTCGGATTGCGGCCGGTGAATATCCCGGGGAAACTGGTCCTCAGTCGTCGCCGGCTCAACCTGCCCTGCGCGGCGCTCGAGGAGAAACTCGGCATAACTGAGCAGGCTGCCCTGATCAGCTTTCGAAAGCTGTCGGAACAGCTTGATCAGGTTCTGCTGCTCGGACGGCAACTGAATCTTGGGTGGCAACATTGCTGTGTACGCAAACCGCGAGTTGCCTAGCCTGCAAATTGCATGAAGGGTTTGGGAATCAGGGTGTGATGGGCAAAGTGGTTGCGCTGATCGACCGAAAAAGCATAGCCATCGCTATGGTTTGAGGGGGATCGGCGCAAATGCAAAGCCCAGCGCGGCCTGAGCCCGAACAGGACAAAATGCAGCGTCAACAAAAAGGGCCAAGAACGAATAATATAGCCTCCGTAATGCGGCAGACCTCAGCATATCCGTCCGCCTTCATGCAATTTGCGGGTTAGACCTCGCGATGCTTCTCGCAATAGGCGCGGGCAAATTCGAGCAGTTCTTCCATCACGCGCACACGGAACTTCTGCTTCTGATGGACGAAGGAGAAAGGGCGTTCCAGTGGCGGATCGAGTTCGATCGCAACCAGTGTACCCAGGCGCAGCTCTTTTTGAATGGTTGCGTTCGATACCACCGAGATACCCATGCCGGCCTCCACGGCGCCCTTGACTGCCTCGGGACTGCCGAGTTCCATCGCCACGTTCATACAAGTCTGACTTTTGGACCAGCGCGCCATATGTTCGGCTATGACCTCGCGCGTACCAGAACCCTCTTCGCGGCAGATGAAGGGGTATTCGAGCAACTCGTCCAGCGTGATCTTCTTGAGGTCCGCCTTTGCATGACCGGGCGGCACAATGGCCACAAGATAATCACGCCGACACTCGTCGACCACCAGATTTTTGTTGCTCACAGGGGCCTCGACCACACCGAGATCTATAGTGTTGTTCTCCACCATCGAGACGATGCCGTCGGTATTGGAGACCTTCAAGTGGATGCTCACATCGGGATACTTGGCGCGGAAATCACCCAGCAGGGCCGGCAGCATGTATTCCGCAATCGTGGTACTCGCCCCGATGGTCAGGGAGCCACTGATCTCGCCGGTCATCTCCCGGACCGCGTTCTCCATCTCACCGTACAGCTCAAAGATCTTGTCTGAAAACTGGAACACACGTGCACCCGCCTCGGTCAGACTGATGCGATTGTGCGTGCGGTCAAACAGACGCGTATTGAAATATTCCTCCAGCTGCCGGACCTGGAAGGTCACTGCAGGCTGGGTCATATGCAGAGTCTCGGCAGCCTTGGTAAAGCTGAGAAGGCGGGCCACAGTATGGAAGACTTGCAACCGACGGTCGGCCATGAATCAAGCGCTCTCAGTGGTTCAATAAGCAGGCTTTATATTATAGCCCGTTAATAAAGCAAAGTCTGCCGCGCCTTTTTCGCCTTTCGGGGTCGAGCGCAGACAAGGCTCAGTTAACCCAGATGACCGCAGCCGAGGTGGCATTCAACATCCTTATGTCCTAGTGTCCTGAATCATCAGGGGGCGGGAACAGATATGTTGCAGGGGTTGGAAATCGGACACGCGGTGCGGCGTGCACTGGCGATCGGCGGCCTGGGCCTGGCGGGTGCAACAACCGCAAACGCTGCGGGTTTCGCATTGATCGAGCAAAGCGTGCCCGGAATGGGCACCGCTTATGCCGGAGCGGCGGCTACTGCGGATTCGGTAGACACACTCTATTTCAACCCCGCCGGCATGACCCGGCTGCCAGGTACCCACGCAGGGGCCGCCGTACATCTGATTGAGCCAAACACGGAATTCAACAACGAGGGCACAAGCAACGCTATCGGCGACTCCATTCCGGGCGGCGACGGAGGCGATGCGAGCGACCTCGCAGCGGTACCGCACTTCTATCTCACCCACCAGTTGAACGACAAGAGCTGGCTCGGGCTGGCCGTGAATATGCCCTTCGGCCTGACCACCGAGTACAAGAGCGACTGGGTGGGTCGCTACCACGCCATTAAGTCGGAGGTGACTACGGTCAACGTCAACCCCTCAATCGCTTACAGGGTCAACGACCAGTTAAGTGTCGCCCTGGGTGTGAGCGCCATGTATCTGGACGGCGAGTTTACCAACGCAGTGGATTTCGGCCTGATCATGAACCCTGCATTGGCGGGACAGTTTGACGGCAAGTCCAAGATCACGGGCGACGACTGGGCCTGGGGCGGCAACGTCGGTCTGCTTTTCGAGCCTTCCGAGGATACCCGCTTCGGAATCCACTATCGCTCCGAGGTCAAACAGAAACTCGAGGGAGACGCAAAGTTCAGCAAGGTTCCGGCGCCCCTGCAATCAACCTTCTACAACACCGACATCAAGGCCGATGTCAACCTGCCTGCCACTGTATCGCTCAGTGGCTTCCACCAGCTGAATCGCGAGTGGGCCTTCGTCGGCGACTATACCTGGACCGGATGGAGCAGCATCCCGGAACTGCGCTTCAAGTTCGACAGCGGCCTCCCTGATGGCATCACCACCTTCAACTGGAAAGACACCAGCCGGGTGGCGATCGGTACCATCTACACCCCCGAAAACTCGGACTGGACATACCGCCTCGGAACGGCCTACGACGAATCACCGATAAAGGACGCGGCGTCGCTCAGCGCACGGCTACCGGACGCAGACCGCATCTGGCTGACCGTCGGCGCCGGCTTCAACCCCAGCGAAGACGTGCGGATCGATTTCGGTTATGCCCACCTGTTCAAGAACGACGCCAAGATCTCCAAGACAGCAACCGGCGAAGACCAACTGCGGGGTGCACTCAACGGCAGCTATGAAGGCAGCATCGACATCCTGTCCATCGAGGCGCAATACACCTTTTAGCCGCATTGGCGTCAACGCTTCAGGCACAAAAAAGCCACCCGCGCAGGGTGGCTTTTTTATGTTCGCCGGCGTCCGGTCAGATATACAGACAGATATCCGATTCACCGGCAAATTCAAAGAAGCGCGCAGCGCCAGCGAACTCGATGCCCTCGATGAATGCCGACGTGTCCATATCGAACAGATCAACCGTCATCTGACAGGCAATCAGACGCACCTCGGCCTCCTGGCAGAGCTCACGCAGCTCTTCGAGGCTGGCAACACCCTTGCTCGCCATCTTTTTCTTCATCATGGAAGTCATCATTGCTTCCATGCCTGGCAGTGCAGTCAAAAGCGTCGGGAACCACTTTTCCATTCCCATGGGCATCGGCATGCCCGGGTTGCCCAGCGGGGTAACCTTCAGGTCGAGATCCTTCTTCAGCAACTGCAGGCCGTAAAAGGTAAAGAAGATTTCGGTCTCGTAACCCAGAGCCGAAGCGGTTGAGGCCAGAATGAAGGGCGGATACGCCCAGTCAAGAGAACCCTTGGTCGCGATAATGGCTAGTTTTTTCTCATCCATCTTTACACCCTCCTAACGTGAGGAAGTGAATCTGCCCAAAAAAACCCGAAATCAGGCTTTCTTAATGAGGAACAGGAACTTACCACCTTCTTCCTTGGATTCCATCAGCTCGTTGCCGGTCTGACGGGCGAAGGCCTCGAAGTCCTTAACAGAACCCGGGTCGGTAGCAATGATGTGCAATACCTTGCCTACGTCCATACCGGCCAGCGCTTTCTTGGCGCGCAGGATGGGAAGCGGGCAGTTCAGGCCACTTGCGTCCAGTTCTTCGTCGAAATCAGCCATGGGCAACCTCCAGGATGCTCTGTTGTATTTGTCTAGGGATAAACCGGTTGATCCTTATATTCGAAGCGTCTAAGAAACGCAAGGATCACATCATGCCCGCACGCTGCTGTTGCGGCGCAGCAATTTCGTAGCCCAGGCGTGCCCACGCAATGATTCCGCCATGCAGATTGATGACGTTATCCACACCCTGCTGACCGAGGAAATTACACGCATGGTAGGAGCGAGCGCCGCTGCGGCAGTAAAGCACCACGTCCTTGTCCTTGGGCAGATCCTGCATGCGCAATGGTATGAGATGCATGGCCAGATGCTCGGCACTCGGCAGAATGCCCTGTGCAACCTCGGCGTCGCTGCGAATATCGATCAGCGCGATATCCTCACCGGCGTCGATTCGTGCCTTCAATGCTGTCGCATCGATCTCTTTTACGAACATCGCGGCCCCTCAAAATTGTCTGAGAAATAGCAATCTATGTAGTATATTATGATTTCCTCATATATTCAACGCGCCAGCGTGTTGGCATCATAAAAAGTGGCGGCAAAACAAGACCATGGAACATTTACCTATATTTTTATCCGTACAGGGTCAGTTCTGCGTCGTCGTCGGCGGCGGCGAGATCGCGACCCGCAAGGTCACCCTGATGTTGCGCGCCGGCGCGCATCTCCAGATCGTCGCACCAGAGCTTTGCCCCAATCTGGCCGAGCTGCGTGATGAAGGGCTCATAGAACACCTTGCACGCGGTTACCAGGACGGTGACCTGGATGACGCCTATCTGGCCATTGCAGCCACCGACAACGCGGAGATAAACCACGAAGTGGCCGCAGCCGGGCGCGCCCTGGCCATCCCCGTCAATGTCGTCGACCACCCCGAGGACGGCAGCTTCATCATGCCCTCCATCATCGATCGCTCACCGGTGATCGCGGCGGTCTCGACCGGCGGTGCCTCTCCCGTGCTGGCACGACTGATCCGCTCACGCCTCGAGTCCCTGATTCCCGCCGGTTATGGTCGGCTGGCCGAACTCGCGGGAAAGTTTCGCGAGCGCGTGAAAGAGACGTTCGAGGACCCTGCCGACCGACGCCGTTTCTGGGACTGCATCCTGCAGGGCCGCGTGGCCGAGCGTGTCTTTTCCGGCCATATGCGGGAGGCCGAGGCGCTGATGGAGCACGAACTTGGCAGCGGCGCCCTGCAGCCGGGCATGGGCGAGGTCTACCTGGTCGGCGGCGGCCCGGGCGACCCCGATCTGTTGACCTTCCGTGCCCTGCGCCTGATGCAGCAGGCCGACGTGGTGGTCTACGACCGCCTGGTAGCCAAAGCGGTTCTGAATATGACCCGAAGTGATGCCGAGCGCATCTATGTCGGCAAGGAGCGCGACAATCACGCCATGCGTCAGGAAGAGATCAACCAACTGCTGGCCGACCTGGCCAAACAGGGCAAACGCGTCGTGCGTCTCAAGGGCGGCGACCCGTTCATCTTTGGCCGCGGCGGCGAGGAGATCGATACCCTGGCCAGCCAGGGCGTGCCGTTCCAGGTCGTACCCGGTATTACTGCGGCGTCCGGCTGCGCCAGCTACAGCGGGATTCCGCTGACGCACCGTGACTTCGCCCAATCGGTCACCTTTGTCACCGGCCATCTCAAAGACAACACGATGAACCTGAACTGGGACCAGCTCGCCCAACCCAACCAGACGGTAGTGTTCTATATGGGCCTGAAGGGTCTGCCGATCATCAGTCGCGAACTAAAGGCCCATGGCATGCCGGCCGACACACCCGCAGCTTTGGTTCAGCAAGGCACCACCCATCAACAGCGTGTCTTTACCGGCACCATCGCGTCTCTGCCAGAGATTGTGCAACGTGAAAGGCCCAAACCACCCACTCTGATCATCGTCGGCGACGTGGTGAAGCTACAAGAGAAACTGTCCTGGTTCGACGCCCCGAAACACTCCCAGCAGGGGGCCACTTCCCCCGTCACGCCGGGTACCGAACTCTGAACGTAAAATTTGTGGAGGCGTGGTGGAATTCGGGAATTGTACCGTCCCCGGTGTAACGCAGAGATCGCAGAGAACGCAGCGTTTTCTTTTGCCAATAAGTCTCGGCGGCCTTTGCGCGAACTTTGCGCACTCTGCGTTCCCAGCCCGTTGGTAAACCCTGCCGGTATTTGCCCCGGGCAGACTCTGCCGCCGGTTCAAAACGATTGGCTCGGTTTTAGTCGGATACCGCACCACGGCCGCAGATATTTTCCTCTACCGCAATCACCGCGGCCTCCACGCGCGAATGCACGTTGAGCTTACGCAGGATGGCCTTGACGTGCAGCTTCACCGTGCCGTCGGAAATCCCAAGGTTACGGGCGATCACCTTGTTGCTCTGACCTTCGGCCAGATGGCACAGGATCTCCAGTTCCCGTGGCGTCAATTCGGCGAGGGCGCGTTGACTTGGGGCTACGGATGCCACCTCACCCTGCACAGCCTTGGCCAACACGATCGTCAACTCCGGAGCCACGACGGTCTGCCCGGCCACGATATCGTTCAGTGCCGTGATCAGATCATCCGGCTCCATGTCCTTCAGCAGATAACCGCGCGCACCATTCTGCAGCGCATTCACCACGTCGCTCTCGTCGCGACTGGTGGTCAGCATGACCACAGGCATCCCGACCTGGCGCCGCCGAAGTTCCTGCAGGACCTCAAGCCCGCTCATGACCGGCATCCGCATGTCCAGCAGGACCACATCGGGTGAATTCTCTTCGACCCACTGAATGCCTTTTTCGCAGTCCCCGAGTGCGGCGACCACCTCGATACCACGCCGTTCCAGCAGTTCGCTCAATCCCATCCGGAACAGTGCATGATCATCGATCATCAGGACGCGCATCAGACAATCCAGCGTCGGTCAGACTTACTGCGTTCGGGTTGTGGCTGGTAACTTAATTCCACCCGGGTGCCCTCTCCCATTTCACTCTCGATGCGCAGGTTACCACCCAAGCGCCGCGCCCGCTCTTCCATGATCGAAAGACCAATGTGCTCACCGGGTCTTCCCTGCTTGGAGGAATTTTCAAATCCGACGCCATCATCTTCGACCAACAGGGAAAAGGTATCCATACCACGACAACTGAGCATGACCCTGACCGTGTGCGCCTGGGCATGCTTGCGGATGTTGGCAAGGCATTCCTGGGCCACGCGCAACATCTGCATCTCTTCGGCCGAGGAAAGATTCGGTTCGCGACACTCATTTTGAAACAACACGTGGATGCCGGTTTCACGGCCAAAGCGCTCTACCAGCTTTTCCAGCGCCGGAACCAGGCCACGCTGATCTACCGGCGCACGAAAGCTGTTGAGCAGCTCACGCAGTTCAGTATGCGCCTCATCGAGACCGCTGCGGATGCGCTGAGCATCCTTGCTGGCGGCTGCGCTGCCACCGTCCTGTTTCAACAGATCCTCCAGCAACCGCACCTGAAATCGCAGACTGGCGAGTGTCTGAGCCAGGGAGTCGTGCAACTCGTGCGCGAGCGTGGTGCGCTCCTCGATGATCGAGAGACGACGCGCCTCATAGTCGGACCTTTGCTTGGCAACGGCCATGCCGAGATGACTACCTATGGTCTGCAGCAATTCCAAAATGTCCTCGCGCCCGGATATGCCCGGCTTGCGCACATAGATCCGGTACACACCCAGCATCTCCTCGTGATAATCCAGCGGAACAGAGACCATCTCGATGTCGTCCTTCCCGTACATCACGCGCCGCAGCTGGCTGACGCAATGTCCCGCCGGGTTGTCGCATAACACGTCGCCCGGCGACAAGGCCTTGCCGCAGACACACAAGGCGAGCGGCAACATCTCGCGCTCTCGGAGCACCTCGTTGTTCACGCCGATCGCACCCACGACCCGCAGAGAACCGTCCGGCTGTTCCAGCCTGACACTGGCTGCCACACCATTGACCATCTCTTTCAACACCCGCAGGAAACGCAGCAACAGCTCTTCGAGGTTCTGCGCCTGATTTACACTGGCGGCAACGTCATAGAGGATTTTCAGTGAAGCGGTTTTCTGTGCCAGGCGCGTAGTATGACGCGATACCCGGCTGTCCATATCTTCATACAGTTCACTCAACTCCTCGTTCAGGCTGTCAAGATCCCTGACCATCGCAGCCAGTACGCCGGTGTCTTCCAAAGACAGGTTCGCACCCGGTTCACCCGCGCACACTCGGGAGACAGATTCTTCGAGCCGGGCCAAAGGATAGATGAGCTCTTTGCGCAGACGCCGCAGGCTCAGCAGAAAGGCCAGTAGAGAGGCCGACGAGGCCACAAGCAGTACCTGTATCAATACCTGTGCGTCCCAGGACCCCAACGCCAAAGCGATGACAATCAGGATTATGAGCAGCAATCCCAGCCCGAGTACGACAAGAGGTGCGCGCACACGGCTGCCGGTGACGATACGCACGATGCGCTCATCCACGGAAGCGGTTGCCTGTTCCTCTGTATCGTCCACCAATTCCTGTCCTGTCCGTTCCGGCGGCAAGTTTTTCTTGCAACGGGCGGCCTAAGTTAACAGATTGGCGTCGCGCAGGGCGGCCTGCATAGCGTCGCGCCTGGCCAGGGCCAGCCGCCGGCCGATTTCTGCCCCCGCCAACCCCTGCCGCTGCAGATCGGCCGCCGAGACAGCGCGTGCCGCAGGCAGGGCCAGTTGCAGATAAGACCCGACGACCGGGTGTGCAGACTGCGCCTCACACACGGCAAGCGGGGCCGCGATATCCGAACCGGTATCGAAACCACGCCATATCACCGCCAGCTCCAGCAACGCGTCGACATCGCCCTGCTCGGCATTGTTATATGTGCTGCAGCCGGCCGTTGCACGTTTCAGCAGCAGCGCGGTTTCACGGTCTGCGCGGAGCAGCCTCGCCAGATCTTCCGCCTCGGGCACCGATTTGCTGCATGCCAAAAGCGTGGCGACAAGACGCTGCGACGGATCTATGCTGACCGCAGCCATGCGTTTGAGTGCGGCGATCGGCTGACTGTCGGGCCCGTCGCCATGTGCACGCGCCTCGCCCATCGCCTCGGCCAGCGGCGGAATCAGCTCCCGCAGGGCCGAACAGCGATGCAATACTTCAAAGAAGCGCCACGGCTGCGTGGCCCGCATCGCAGCCATCATCTCGCGCCACAGGCGCTCTGCGGTCAGATGGCGCATCCCTCCACTTTCAACCATCCGGCACATCAGACGGTGGGTGTCATGCGCAATGCGGAATCCATGTTCCGATAGCCTGGCCGAGAAACGCGCGATGCGCAGCACCCGCAGTGGGTCCTCAACAAAGGCATCCGAGACATGTCGCAGCAGACCGGCATCAAGGTCCTCTCGCCCTCCATAGGGGTCTGTGACTTGCACGGCTTCATCCTGTGCCATCGCATTGATGGTCAGATCACGGCGCCGCAGGTCCTCTTCGAGGGTGACGTCGGGCCCAGCATAGACCTCGAAGCCACGGTAGCCCTCGCCGCGTTTGACCTCGCGGCGCGCCAGCGCATATTCCTCGCCCGTGTCCGGGTGCAGAAACACCGGGAAGGTCCGATCGGCGGCAACGAAACCACGTTCGCGCATGGCGGCCTCGTCGGCACCGACCACCACCCAGTCGCGCTCCGCTACCGGCAGACCCAGCAGCCCGTCTCGTACCGCGCCACCGACCAGATAAAACTTCATACGCTGTTGCACCCTTTGTATGAGTTATGACTCCGCCGCCACCGCGGTGGAAGCCTCCTGCTCCTTGAGCTGCAGCTCCCACATCTCCCGGTACACACCACCAGCGGCCAGCAGCTGCACATGGGTACCGCTTTCGATCACGCGCCCGGAGGACATCACCAGGATCCGGTCGGCGTCCACCACGGTCGACAGGCGATGCGCGATCACCAGGGTCGTGTGCTGCGCCGCGACCTCGGCCAGGGTCTCCTGGATCGCCTGCTCGGTGCGACTGTCGAGCGAGGAAGTCGCCTCGTCGAAAATCAGGATCCGCGGGTTCTTGAGGATTGCACGTGCGATGGCCACGCGCTGTTTTTCACCGCCTGACAATTTCAACCCACGCTCGCCGACCACAGCGTCCCAGCCATCCGGAAGCTCTTCGATGAAATCCCTGATATGGGCCATCTCTGCCGCGCGTTCGACCTCGGCCTGGCTGGCATCCGGTCGTCCATAGGCGATGTTGTAACGGATGGTCTGATTAAATAGCACGGTGTCCTGCGGCACGATACCGATGGCCGCGCGCAGGCTTTCCTGGGTCAGGCCCCGGATATCCTGTCCATCAATCGTGATGCGCCCTGCATTCACGTCGTAGAAGCGATAGATCAGACGCGCTAGGGTCGACTTACCCGCTCCGCTGTGTCCCACCACGGCGATGTTACCGCCGGCCGGCACCTCGAGATCCAGATCGTGCAGGATCTGACGTTCCGGCTGATAGCCGAAATCCACACCCTCGAAACGCACCTCGCCGCCTGAGATCTCCAGTGACGCGGCATCGGGCGCATCACGGATCTCGGGTTCGCTCTCCAGCAATTTGAATATCAGATCCATGTCCGCCAGCGAATACTTGATCTGACGATAGACAATGCCAAGAAAGCCAAGCGGAATGAACAGCTGGAGCAAAAAGGCATTGAGCAACACCAGATCACCGATACCGATCTCGCCCGTGGCCACACCGCGCATGGCCAGATACATCACCAGGCTGACACCGAGTGCGATCACTGAACCCTGACCAAGATTGAGCAACGACATCGAGGTCTGGCTTTTCACCGCCCATTCTTCCCACTCGGACAGGGTGCCGTCATAACGCCTAAGCTCCATGTCCTCGTTACCGAAATACTTGACGGTTTCGTAATTGATCAGACTGTCGAAGGCTTGGGTATTGGCCTCAGAATCGAGACGATTCATGTAGTGACGAAAATCCATACGCCACTCGGTAATCGCAAAAGTAACGAGAATGTAGATGACGACCGACCCGAACATTGCGAGTGCGAAGACCGGGGCATAGTCGCGTACCAGGATGAACGCAACCAGGGTGAATTCCACCATGATCGGCAGGATGCTGAAGGCCATGTAGTTCAGGATCTGGCTGACCGAGCGTGTACCACGTTCGAGATCGCGACTCACTGCACCGGTTTTGCGGTCGAGGTGGAATCGCAGCGAAAGCCGGTGCAGGTGTTCCAGGACCCGGGTAGAAAGACGGCGCATGGCGCGGTAACGCACCTTTGCGAACACCACGTCGCGTAGCTCGTTGAAAAGGGATGCCCCGAGTTTCAGCAGGCCATAGGCGAACAGCAACGAGACAGGCAGCACGGCCGCCATCAACAGCGGCTCATCCCTGGCCCGTTCAAAGTGTTCCACGATCTCTTTCAGAACCAGGGGAACACCGACGTTCGCCACCTTGGACATGACCAGGCACGTCAAGGCGAACAGCGCGCGCCCGCGAAACTCCCACAGAAAAGGCAGCATCCCTTTGAGATTGTGCCAATCCCGGCGATCCTTGTGGACTTGGGGCCCGGCGCGCCCTCGATACCGCATGATAGAATTTCCTGAAATTTCAGCTGGTTCCCGGTTTTCGGGAGCCGTCAGCTTACCAGAGTGATCGCGATGCAAAAGCCTCCAATGAACGACCCTTTAAGCAGCTGCAGCAGCTCCGAGCCGTTTGCGCTTCAGGTGATCGGCGACAGTATGGAACCCGAATTCCCGGATGCCTGCATCGTCGTGATCGAGCCTTCAGACTGGTGCCAGCATGGCATGTATATCATGGCCCTGGTCGAGGGTGTGCGCTGGTTCCGCCAGTATCTCAAGGACGACCGCGGCGAGCGCCTGGTCGCACTCAACGACATCTACCCCGAGATCGAACTCAAGGGGCTGGAATGGAAAGTCGAGGGGATCATAATGCAGCGCAACCTGCGCCGCGCCCAGACCGCCTCGGGCAGACGCGAGGTCAAACACTACAAATACTGATCCTAGGGCCTGTTCACACTACGGGGGCCGCTGTGTCTCCCGCAGTGTGAACAGGCCCTAATGAATCAGGACGGATCGGCCACGCAACGGAAACCGATCGAGCCATAGATGGAATCGTTCTGCTGCGGCGGCTTGACATTGCGGAACGAGCTTCGAAGATTGGGTTTGTCCTCGTCCCAGGAGCCGCCACGCACCACGCGCTGACGTCCCTGAGAGGGACCAGCGAGATCCCCTTTGGCATAAAAGGCCGCGATGGCGTCTGGCGCATACCAGCTCGCCGTCCACTCACCGGCATTTCCATGCATATCGTACAAACCCAGGGCATTGGCGGGGCGACTGCCCACCGGCCAGGTCGCATCCGTGTAACAACCGTCAGGTTCCTTTTTGGCCGGCGCCGGGCTTACCTCGTCCAGTATTGCCTGTTTACAGCTGATCTCCTGCCCCCAGGGATAACGGCTTATCGAGCCCGCGCGCGCAGCCCGCTCCCATTCGGGCTCGGTCGGCAGACGCGCGCCCACCGCCGCGCAGTAGGACACTGCCTGTTCCCAGTCGAGGCAGTTGACCGGGTGTCGGTCGCGCTCAGGGTGATTGTAGTTGCAGTACTGGTTGCGGCTGTTTGTCAGCGGCTCCGTGCACTTTCCAGCGGATACACAGGTGCGGTATTCGGCTACCGTGACCTCGTGGATATCCGTGAGGAAGGTGGGAACCGAAACCGGCACGCCGCCCGCCGGCCCCTCGTCGGCCTCACAGGCCGGGTCACCGACCGAACAACCCATGCCGAAGCTATCGGCTGGCACCTTGACACGGTCCGCCAGAGCCCCCTGCAAACCGAACATCATCAGAAAAAACACGACCAGATTGCGAACGTGCATTTCGCCCTACCCCCCGCTTATTGGCCGCCCATTCAGTTATGACCCGCCAGGCCGACAAATTCTAAGGAAGCTTAGTATCTTCAAATCATCCCGGCGTTCATGCGAGCATGCACGCCAAGATTCAGTGACGGAGTTACCCATGTTGTACCGATCGATTGGAATGCTCGCATTGCTGCTAGCCGCGCAGCTTGCCGGCGCAGACATCACTATCACCGTCCCGGACGGCCGCCAGGTGTTGCTGCGCGACAATGGAACCTGGTCGGTGGTCAAGGAAAGTGACACCCCTGAAACACGGAGTTACGCGTCACTTACGGTAGAAAAAAAATTCGATATGGCGCGGGGCTGCAAGTTCGGTCTGCGCCTTCAGAACGATCTTTCTGCGCAGATCCGCAGCCTGGTCCTGAGATTCACCGCGTACAAGGGTGATCAGATTCCGTTCGAGACCGTGACACGCGGTTACTCGTACATCAAGCCGACGGCCTCACAGTATCAGGAGATCAAATTCCGTGGAATCAGCTGCGAGGAGATCAGCCTGGTGGAGGTCTTTGCTACCCGCAATTGCCACGTTGGAGATCTAACCAAGTACTCGGCGGAAGCCCACCACTGCCTCAATCTGGTCGAGGTCAAAACCAGCGATATCGTTCGTATAGCCAAGCGCAAGAAAACTGAAGAATGATCTAGCCCGACTGTCCCATAAATAACTTACCGTTCAGCGCCTTGCATAGACACGTGGGTGGCGTTCTGAATGACAAGTTATTTGTGGGACAGGACACTAAATCACCGCGTCCAGCCGTGCCTTGAGGATATCGATCAGCAGCGGATGCTGGCCGATCAGCGGCGATATGGACAACTGCAGGCCCGGGTTTCTTACTATCGCGTCTGCACATATGGCCTCGATATCCCCCCCCGGTCCGGCGTGCCGTCCGGGCGAGATAAACATCATTGCCAGCACCACGGCGGCCGTGCCGCCCGGCGCCACGCAGGCGTCCAGGAGATCACCAAGGAGCAGGCCGTTGAAATCGTATTCGGCGCCCTGGCGTCGCTCCATAACGGCCTGACTCAGCTGTATACCCTTTGCGAGGCGTTCCCGCAGCGTCATGGTGACCTTGGCGCGAACCGCGGTCACTTCAGGCAAGGGCGAACCATGGTCGACCACGATCACGCAGTTGGCCTCGGCCCCCATTACGGCGCAACCGTGGGTCACATTATCGGCCAGGATATCCGCCAGCAGAGGCTCACCCTCCGGCATCGGTGACAGGACATCTGCCATGCGAAACACGAAGGGGCCAAATTCCTTGGTCAGCAGATCAACCTTCTGTGGTACAAAAGCGGTCAATGCTCGGCTCTTGCCGAAAAACAGCGGGACAGCGACAAATTCCCGGCTCCCCTGTTCCAGCTGGTCACGCAGAAATTCTTCCAGGACCCGTGCGGGCCTCCCGTCGAGTTCATCGAGGGCGATATCTCCGGAATGCTGGAGCGATACGGGGTACACCGAACGCCCGCAGGCCTCGGCCAGGTCCGCGGCGATCGTCCGCAGGCTCAGGGTTGCTGCAGCGCGCCTGGAGCCATTGTCCACCAGCATGACCAAAGGTTCTACCATCTCTTCGCCCATCTCCTATCGACAAGTTCTATGGGCATTGTCGGCCAGCCGCCAGGAAAAAGTTAACCCATGCCCGACAATGTTGTTTCCACCAGGAACCTATAGACGAAATATGTTCCCACCTGGTCACTCGGGGAATACGTCCATTGCGCCGGGCTCGTCCTGCGGACAGGGCATATTAGAAGGCTATAATACGCCACAGCTTCAAAACAGAGGTATCACAATGTCAAACCAGGAAATGTTTGAAAGGGCCGTCGCCCTGATCGACGCGGCCAACACGGAAGATCCCAATGAGGAGACCGCTGACGGCAAGCCCTGGCCCAAGGAGCTGCTGTATTCACACCGCATGTCGGAGATGCTTGAGCGCTATGCGCCGGACGCCGACGATGCCATGAAACTGGCGATCAGGGCACAACACATCCAGCGCTGGAAATCCGCGCGCAGCGACTACCCGGAAGGCCGCCAGGGTTATCTACAGTGGCGCACCAACCTCTACAAGTTCCACGCAGAGACGGCCGGGTCACTGCTGGCAGAGGCGGGATATGACGAGCCATTCGTCGAGCGCGTCAAAAAGGCGGTCGGCAAGCGTGCCCTCAAGGTCAACAAGGATACGCAACTGCTCGAAGATGTAACCGACCTGGTCTTCATCGAACACTACATGCTCGCGTTTGCCCAGAAGCACCCCGAGTACGGCGAGGCCAAATGGATCGATATCGTGCGCAAGACATGGAAAAAGATGTCCGGGCGTGCCCAGCAGTTTGCGCTGTCCGGTTCGGTAAGCCTGCCAGAGCCACTGGTTCCGCTGATCCAGAAGGCCGTCTCAGGCGCCTGACGTCGCTGTATGGCGGGGGTGTCGTCACGACACCCCGGTCATGGCAATCGGGATTCCGGGTATCGGATCAGACAATCGCGACCAGCTCGATCTCAAAGGTCAATGACTTGCCTGCCAAGGGGTGATTGGCGTCCAGGGTCACCATATACTCCGTGAAAGACACGACCGTGAAATTGTCCACCCGACCGTCATCGGCCTGGCCCTGCAACACCATGCCGGGCTCGAGTTCGACACCCTCGGGCATCAGCTCACGCGGCACATTCTGGACCATTTCCGCATTGGACTCTCCGTAGGCCTCTTCCGGCGCCAGGGTGACGGTGCAGCTTTCCCCTGCTGCAAGCCCGGCGACCGCATTTTCGAATCCGGCGATCAATTGCCCCTGTCCCAATGCGAACTCCATCGGATCCGCACCTCGGGATGAATCGAACTGCGTCCCGTCTTCGAGTGTTCCCGTGTAATGAACGCGAACGGTATCACCGGCTTGCGGCTTTGACATGGAATAGCCCCTCTTTCTCGTCAAGGATTTAAGACCGTGCGGACGGTGGCATCACACAACCACCGCGAACACCCGCAGAAAGCCATGAAAAAACCGACAACTCAGCCTGGAACCCGGCACCCTAATTAACCCGCGCCGCAAACTCAACCCCGCAACATCGGAAAAAGTATCGCCGGACGATCGCAAACAGCGTGCCCGTTGTCCTGAAGCGGGTTCAGCGGCGCTAACCGGCAAATCCGACCATGGACAAACCGGCCGCCAGAAATACGCTTGCAGCGATCAATATCCGCTTGGGATTCACCGAAGAGACGAACAGGGACAGCAACAACACCAGCGCGAGCATACCGAGTGCAAACGTAACGCCGACCGAGGCAGCCATCGCAACCGCGGCAACGATCGAAAACAAAAACACCACGAACAGAATACGCGCCGCGAATACAGTCCGTGCCGCGCCGAAGCGCACTGCGAAAGACAACTTACCGGCATGACGATCCGTCTCGATCTGCGGGGGTTGATGAGACAACAGCAGGGCGACCGCGAGTGCACCGAAGGCAACCATGCCCGCAAGCATCGAGGTATCCGGTTCGAGCCCGGCGACCAGCCACAGGCAACCGAAAACACCCGGGCCGTAACAGATGCCGGTCACCCACTCACCCAGATGAGTGTAGGAAAGTGGTTTCGAACCCGCGTTGTACAGGTAACCGAGGCCAGCCATCGGCAAGGCGATCAGCAATATCCACAGCTGATCCTGATGCCACAGCAGACCCAGTCCGAGGAAGCCACCGGCGAGCAGACTGAGTACCCCGTGCAGCATCGCGGTCCGTGGCCGCTCGCCATGAACCCGCACCCAGGAATCATGCTTCTCGACGTCCGCCCCCAGGCGCCAGTCGGCAGCATCGTTGAAAAGATTGATGGCATGCTGCAACAGAACCACGGCGATGGTCGCCAGCAGCAACCCGCCCGCATTCTCGACGGGAAACCGTGCGAGAAGGGGTACGCCAAGGCCCGGTAGAATGGAAACGAGGTAGATCGGCGGATTAAGCGCCTGTCGCCAGTCGGTATCCGATATCGCCGCGTCGCTCTCCAAGGCCTTGGCGGTCTGGGGAGGGATCAGGCGAGCGCCGGTGTTGCCATGGTGGCGCGGAACTGGTCCAGAGCGCTGCGAAACCAATCCGCATGCTGGCTCTCCGAATCGACCACGCGCTGATAGACATCGGCCGCATTCTGGTCCCCTTGCGCCAGGGCCTGGTCGCGGAAACGCGGGTAGATGTCCTGGTACTCGCGTTCCTCCACGCTGATCGCCACAGCCAGGGCCTTTTCAACGACACCGTCCGGGTTCATCGCGATCAGCGCATCACAGTTGGCGCGGATAGTCTTGAGCGCATCGATGGCGCGCTCGGTGTCTTCACCACGCGCCGGCTGGCCCATGTCCTCGTACAATTCCCGTAGCCAGACCGCGTGCAGCTTCTCTTCACCTGCCACCTTGCGAAACAGAGAGGCGAGCTCGGGCTGGCCGGCTTTCTCGGCCCAACGCGCAAATTCCGGATACATGATCTGGTTTTCGTATTCTTCGACGTCGACGAACGAGGCAGCGGTCTGCTCGATACTGTCTTTTTCCTGGGCGGCGGCAAAACACTCGAAGATCATCGCCTCGGAAATTTCCGGTTCGGTCATAACAACTCCTGGTTTGGGTGGTGTCGGCCGACTATAGCCTGTTTGCCCACAGGGGAAAACGCAGCGGATCGCCACCGGTCCGGCTGAGCCGGTCAGCCGTCCAGATTAACCCGCCTCCAGGCTTTTGACAGCTATTTCGTACACGTCCCTCGATACCTTCGCCGCGACCACGGCCTCGAGTGCGGCGCGCATCTGCGCCTGGCGGCCCTCGTCGTATCGCTGCCAGCGCGAGATCGCGCGCAGAAGGCGAGCGGCTATCTGCGGATTGGCTGGATCCAGTGCCAGAACCTGTTCCTGGAGAAACGCATAGCCGCTGCCGTCTGCCGCATGGAAACGCACCGGATTGGCATTGGCAAAACTGCCAATCAGGGCACGAACCTTGTTCGGATTACGCATGGAGAAGGCCGGATGTCCCATCAGGCTGTGCACACGATCCAGGGTATCGACACGGCTCGACATCGCCTGCGCAGCAAACCATTTGTCCATCACCAGCGGATCCCGCCGCCAGCGCCGTTCGAAATCCACCAGCACCTCCTCACGGGAAGGGTGGTCGCTGTCGGCCAACAGGGCAAGTGCCGTTATCACATCGGTCATGTTGTGCTGGGCCCGGTACTGCGCCTCGCACAATCGCCCATCCTCCGCATCGCCGCCGGCCAGCAGGTAAGCCAGCACACGGTTCTTCAGACTGCGTCGGCCGATGGCCTCGGGCGTCGGTTGATATTCGTCGTCATCTTGCATCTGCTCATAGATTTTGCGCAGATCCTGTCGGAGTCCCTGTCCCACGGCACTGCGCAAACCTTCGCGTGCAGCGTGCAGACCTTCGATATCGACGCTGTCCATGAAGTCACCGAGGTAACTGACAGCCGGCATGCTCAACACCTCGGCAATCAGCGCGGGCTCGACATCCTCGCTCGACAGCGCGGCGCGGTAGGCCTGGATCAGTCCATCGGGAACCTGCAGCGGCCGCCCGTCCTGGTGTTGGCGGACCATGTCCAGCAACACTTGGCGGCTGAGCGTCTGTGCGGCATCCCAGCGATTGAAACCGTCGCTGTCGTTGGCCATCAGAAACATCAAGTGTTCGTCGCTGTAACCGAATTCCAGTTTCACGGGCGCACTGAAACCACGCAGCAATGACGGGATCGGCTCTTCTTCGACTCCATGGAAGACGAACCGTTGCTGCCTGTCGGTAAGCTGCAGCGTGTGCTGGGTAAGCGCTTCGGCCCCGTCCCCGGCCCGCACTAAAAGATCACTGCCGTCCCTACCCACCAGACCGGTGACTACGGGTACCAGGAAGGGAGGTTTGTCGGTCTGCCCCGGTGTAACCGGGACCGACTGCTCGAACTCCAGAGTATAAGTGGCGGTTTTGGCATCGTAACTGCCGGTCACCTCCAGCTCGGGGGTGCCGGCATAGTCGTACCAATGTTGCAGCTGCGAAAGATCCTGCCCTGAAGCGTCGGCCATGCAGCGTACAAAATCTTCAGTGGTCACGGCCTGACCATCGTGGCGGTCGAAGTAAAGATCGGTGGCTTGGCGAAAAACTTCGGGACCCAAAAGATTGGCCTGCATTCGCACCACCTCGGCGCCCTTCTCGTACACCGTCACGGTATAGAAATTGTTGATCTCGATGTATGAGGCAGGGCGGATCGGATGCGCCATCGGGCCAGCATCTTCCGCAAACTGGTGCGCACGTAACAGACGTACGTCATCGATGCGCTTCACGCCGCGAGCGCCCATATCGGCCGAGAACTCCTGATCCCGAAATACCGTAAACCCCTCTTTCAATGAAAGCTGAAACCAGTCGCGGCAGGTGATCCGGTTACCGGTCCAGTTATGACAATATTCATGCGCAATCACACCCTCGATCCCGAGAAAGTCCTGGTCCGTCGCGGTATCAGGTCGGGCAAGGACATATTTGGAATTGAAGATGTTGAGACCCTTGTTTTCCATCGCACCCATATTGAAATCGTTAACGGCAACGATGTTGTACACGTCCAGGTCGTATTCACGGCCGTACTTTTCCTCGTCCCAGCGCATCGCATTGATCAGCGAACGCATGGCATGATCGCAGCGATCGATATTTTCGGGTTCGACATATACGCGCAGCCGCACCTCCCGTGCGGAAGGCGTCGTGTGCCAGTCCTCGACGAAACGCAAGTCGCCGGCGACCAGCGCAAACAGGTAGCTGGGCTTTGGAATGGGGTCATCCCAGTCGGCGTAGTGACGGCCGTCCGGCAGATCACCGGAGTCGCGCGGATTGCCGTTGGACAGCAGCACCGGATAACGCGCCTTGTCCGCCTCGATATGCACGGTGAAACAGGCCATGACGTCGGGTCGGTCGATGAACCAGGTGATCTTGCGAAAACCCTCCGGCTCGCACTGGGTACAAAACATGCCGCCAGAGCGGTACAGGCCTTCGAGTGCGGTGTTGTTCTCGGGTGCGATGATCACCTCGGTTTCCAGCACGAAGGCCTCTGGCGGGTCGAACAGAGTCAACGACTGATCGTCGACACGGTATCGATCGGCCGGAAGCTCGCGGCCATCAAGACGCACCCAGACCGGCTGCAGACCCTCACCGTCGAGGCGCAGCGCGCCCACCCCGGCCTCAGGGTTCCGCCTTATACCAAGCCGGCCAATTACCCTCGTCCCCTGCTCCTGCAGATCGAACTCGAGATCCACGGTGTCGATGAAGAACTGCGGGGGCTGATAGTCCCGGAGCTTGATGGTGCGGGGGCTGGCCTCTTTCATTTCGTCGAATCTCACTGCATCGGGGAGGTTGAAGGCGAATCATATCGGGGCCACAAGTACGCGCAAAACCCCTATTAGCGTGTGCTTGAAGATGGGTAATTACCCCTGGTTACAGTACAGCAACTTCGTTGTTAGGATTATCACGAGAGGAGATTCTGGAGGAAGACATGCCCGATATAACTATCTACTCTACGGCCATGTGTCCCTACTGCGTGAGGGCAAAGATGATGCTTCAACGCAAGGGCATGAGTTGGGAGGAAAAACGCATTGACCAGGACCACAGCCTGGTGAGCGAAATGCTGCAGCGCAGCAGAAGGCGTACGGTGCCGCAGATCTTCATTGACGAGCACCATGTTGGCGGCTATGACGATATGGCCGAACTGGATGCCATGGGACAGCTGGACCCGATGCTTGGACTCGTTCCCGCGGGAATGCCAGGCAACTCAGCACACACCATGGACGCTTCGGAAGACGCCCCGACCTGATAGGTTGCCGGCCGCAAAACCGCACGGAATCGACCGGATGCGACTGGACAAATGGTTGTGGGCAGCACGTTTTTTCAAGACGCGCGCCCTCGCCAGCGAAGCTGTCGAGGGCGGCAAAATTCATCTCAATGGTCAACGTACCAAACCCGGCAAAGACGTGAGGGTCGGTAGCCAGTTGCAGATTCACAAAGGCGGCCTGGAATGGCAGATCGAAGTCCGGGTGCTTCCGCAGCAAAGACGACCGGCATCCGAGGCACAGGGTTTCTACGTCGAAGATGAAGCAAGTCAGCGACGGCGCGAAGACGCCATTGCAGAGATACGCGCGGCAAGAAAGGCCAGCCCGCTGCAAACCCCAACCAAACCCAACAAACGAGACCGGCGCCTCATTCACCGTTTCAAAGAGAGCAGCCGATAGCATCCCAATGCCCGCTTTTTCGTCGCGCGCCGGACACGGCGAGGATATTGCCGGGTATCTTTGCCACATGACACTTCACAAAAACCCATTACTGAAAGCCTTTGCGCTCTTTGTACCCTTTGTGGTTTAAAGACGATTTATCTGACAATCTTCGAAGCACATGGACCAAGACGCTTTCCGCCAGACCTACCGCGAAGTCAACGAAGTCTACTGTGCATTCGAAAAGAGTGTGCTGACCAACGAATGCCGGTGCAGCCAGGCTGAACGCTTCTGTATCGCAGAACGCGAGGGCGTCCACTGCGGCTCGGAAGAAAGGCAGACGCGTTGCCTGAAATGGCTGGAACTGCTGCGCGCGCAGGCAAGGTTCGCGCTTCGCGCCGAAGAACAGCGAAAGCTGCTGCCCCACGGCAAGGCAATTCGCCTGCAGGTCGGTGGTATGCGTGGATTGACGAAGGTCCTCAAACGCGCCGAATCAGCGTCCGATACGATCGACGATGTGGACGGAATGCTGACAGAGGCGGAGAACCACTTCGACGCGCTGGAGAACGCACCCTTCTCCGAGATCATGCGCGAGGTCGCGGCATATCAGGTTCGCAAACGTTCGCGGCGCCGGAGATAAGCGAAACCGCTTACGACCACGGGGCCAACTGTCGCGGCAGCCCGAGATCTACCGCGACCATACGCGAATTCACTTTGCAGCCTGGAAACCCGTACCGACCAAAGGGGGCGCGTCAACCTGGGGCACATGGCACTGGTTACAGAAGTACCGCCCAGCGGCCGGTTTGGTCAGCTTGTTGCCGTCGCGGTCCACGAAGTGTGATTCGCCCATCTCGACCGACTTCGCGTTTTCCTTGCCTTCCTGCTTCATATGGCAATCCAGGCACTTGTTCTCCTGCAGGTTGATCGTGTACTTCTCGTTGGAATGCGGTACCAGCGGCGGCTGCTCTTCAAACGTGCGGTCGATGTTTTCCTTGTCGTTGATGAACTTCATCAACTCCGGGGCCTGAGGCGTTGCAGGCAGCGCCTCAGGGCCACGCAGCGAGTTCACATCGGCGATTGCCTGACCCGCCGGGCCGAGCGCGCAGGTGACCACGATCAGAACGATAAAGGTAGACAGCTTCATGACGACACCTCTCTTTGTTGGTTTACGCCGGATACCACTTGGCGGGATTTCGGGAAACGGGTTGTGAATTCAAAAACATCGCGGGCACATACATCGATACAGCGGCCACAGTTGGTGCAGTTGCCGGACGTAATCAAAGGCCCCACACCCTTCTCCGCCCCCTTCAAGGCAGGCCGGATGACCTGATGCTCGGGGCAGATCGCAAAACAATCCATACAGTCGTCACATTGCTCGCGACGGGCTGCCGAGATGCGCAGCACGGCGCCCTCACCCAGCAGGCCATAGAAGGCGCCGACCGGACACAGGCGGCCACACCAGGCACGCCGACCGACGAGCAGATCCAACAGAAACACTGCGACTACCACGCCCCAGGCAAGGCCCATGCCGAAGATCAGTCCGCGGTAGACCATGGATACGGGATTGATCAGTTCCCAGGCGACGCTGCCACTCACCGCGGCCACCAGCAGGATTCCGCCGAGCAACCAGTAGCGCGTTTTCGAAGAGAAATTCGCGCTGTTCTTGATCTTCATTTTGCGCCGCAGCCATTCCGCTGTATCAGTCACAATGTTGATCGGGCATACCCAACTGCAGTACACGCGCCCACCAACCAGCAGGTAGAAAACAACGACGATCGATGCGCCGATGATGGCAGACGATTCCGGCAGGTGACCGCTGAGAAACACCTGTAGCAGGACCAGCGGGTCGGTTAGCGGCAGGACATCCAGGGTCAGGCTCGAGGCCAGGTTGCCTTTTACGATCCATATCCCGGCCAGGGGTCCGAGCAGGAACAGTGCAAGAATACCCAGCTGGCTGATCCTGCGCAGGATCAGGTAACGGTGGGCGGCCAGCCAGCCCTTGTTTGCGATGGCCTCAGCGCCGGGCCTGCCGCCGGGTTCCATCACAGGCCTCCCTTACCGTTAAGCGTATCGAGCGGATTGTCCGAGAAGGGCGAACTGGCCCCCTCCTCCCGAATCAGGCCCTCACCGCCGTGTTCGTAACGCATACCGTCCGGCAGGTTGTATTCATGCGGCACATCCGGCGTCACCAGTGCCTCACCGGCACCCGCCTTCTGTTCCCAACCGAGCCGGTAATGCCTGCCGAGCAGGCCCTTGGCCAATGCAATCGGAAAGACCTTGATCGCAGCCTCTTCCAGGATGCAGGCCTTCTCGCACTTGCCACAGCCGGTACAGGCATCGGAATGCACGACCGGGATAAACAAGGCATGTTTCCCGCTGCGGCGGTTGTGCTGGTAATCGAGTGTGATCGCCTTGCTGCGGATCGGGCAGACGTTGAAACAGACCTCGCAACGCAATCCTCGAAACGCGATGCAGGCCTCCTGATCGACCACCACCGCCAGCCCCATGCGAGACTTGTCGATATCGGTGAGGGCAGGATCCAGTGCGCCTGTCGGGCAGGCCTTCACGCACGGGATGTCGTCGCACATCTCACAGGGGATATCACGGGCCTCAAAATAGGGTGTTCCCAAGGCAACGTCATCACCGAGTTCGGCCAGCTTGAGCGTATCGTAAGGACAGTCCCTGACGCACAGGCCGCAACGGATACAGGCCGCCTGAAAATCCGACTCTTCACCGACACCCGGTGGGCGGATGGCCGTTGCCGGCAACGCCCTCGCCTGGCGTTGATAGACACCGAGCGTCATTGCGACCAGACCCACACCCGCGGCGGTGCGCAGCGTGTTGCTCAGGAAGCGTCGGCGCGCAGGATCAGCGCCGGTCTTTTTTTGCTCGGTCGTACTCATGTCTTATTGCCATGTGGTGCCCAGGAGGTCTACCAGCGACCTCCTGTGCACACCTGCCGGTCAGGCCGGCATGACCTTTACTGCGGTCTTTTTGAAGTCCGTTTCCTTCGACAATGGGTCAGTAGCATCCAACACCAACTTGTTGACCAGGCGACTGGCATCGAAGAAAGGCACGAACACCATACCCTCGGGCATCTTGTTACGGCCCTTGGTCTCAACACGGCAGATGATCTCACCACGCCGGCTGACTATCTTGGCCGCCGAACCGCGCTTGAGCCCGCGCTTCTCAGCATCCGCGGGGTTCATGTAGACCAGTGCATCCGGTGCCGCGCGATACAGCTCCGGCACGCGACGTGTCATCGAACCCGAGTGCCAGTGTTCCAGGATACGTCCGGTGCTCATCCACATGTCGTATTCTGCATCCGGCGACTCGGCCGGCGGCTCATAGGGCGCCGAGATGATGTTGGCCCGACCGTCCGCATTCCCGTAGAACTGCACGCCTTTGCCTTTTTCCACAAAGGGGTCATAGCCCTCACGATAGCGCCACAGGGTCTCCTTGCCGTCGACCACCGGCCAACGCAGACCACGTGTCTTGTGGTAGGCATCGAACTCGGCCAGGTCGTGACCCTTTTTCGGTCCCTTGATACCGAATATGCGGTATTCCTCGTACAGGCCTTTCTGCAGATAGAAACCGAAGTCTTCCATCTCATCGTTGGCGTATTGGTTGCCGCGATCGTCGGTTACCTGTTGTTTCGGATATTTGTCGACCGCACCATTGGCATACAACACGTCGAACAATGTCTTGCCACGATACTCCGGCATCTTCGCCAGCAGCTCTTCCGGCCAGACCTCTTCGGTCTTGAAGCGTTTGGAGAACTCGACGAACTGCCACAGGTCGGAACGCGACTCGCCCGGCGCCTTGGTCTGCTGACGCCAGAACTGGGTACGTCGCTCGGCGTTGCCGTAAGCCCCTTCCTTCTCGGCCCACATCGCGGTCGGCAGGATCAGGTCGGCGGCGACCGCGGATACGGTTGGATAGGGATCCGACACGACGACGAAGTTTTTCGGATTACGCCAACCCGGTAACATCTCGTCGTTGACGTTGGGCCCGGCCTGCATGTTGTTATTGGTGGTCACCCAGTAACAATTGAGCTTACCGTCTTTGAGCATCCGACTCTGCAGCACGGCATGGAAACCTTTCTTGCCGGGCAAGGTACCCTCCGGAAGCTTCCACACCTTTTCCGAGAAATCGCGGTGCGGTTTCTTGAATACGACCAGGTCGGCCGGCAGGCGGTGCGCAAAGGTACCCGCCTCGCGCGCGGTCCCACAGGCCGAGGGTTGACCAGTGAGCGAGAACGGTCCATTGCCCGGCTCAGAAATCTTGCCGGTCAACAGGTGCACGTTGTACATCAGGCCGTTCACCCAGACGCCACGGGTGTGCTGGTTGAAGCCCATGGTCCAGTAAGACACGATCTTCTTGTTCGGGTCGGCATACAGCCTGGCGAGTTTTTCCAGACTCTCGACCGACACACCGGAAAGCTCCGAGACATACTCCGCCGTGTAGGGGGCCAGGTCCTTTTTGTACTGCTCGAAATCGATCTTGCTGAGCTTGCCCTTGTTGGCATTCTTCGCCTTAACCTGACGCGGATCCTCGGGACGCAGGCCATAGCCGATATCGGTTGGGGTCTTGGTGAAATTGACATGCTTGTTGACGAAGTCCCAGTTGACCTTGTCGTTATTGACGATGTAGTTGGCGATGTAATTCAGAATCGCCAGGTCGGTCTGCGGCTTGAAGATGACGCCATGGTCCGCGAGTTCGAAGCTGCGATGCTCGAAGGTCGAGAGCACGTGGACCTCGGTGCCCGGCTTGGTCAGACGGGTGTCGGTCAGGCGTGACCACAGGATCGGGTGCATCTCGGCCATGTTCGAGCCCCACAGCACGAAGGCATCGGCATGCTCGAGGTCGTCATAGCAGCCCATCGGCTCGTCGGCGCCGAAGGCACGGATAAAGGCACCGACTGCAGAAGCCATGCAATGGCGTGCGTTCGGGTCGATGTTGTTGGACCGGAAACCGGCCTTGTACAGCTTTGAAGCGGCATAGCCTTCAAACACCGTCCACTGACCGGAGCCGAACATGCCGACGCTGGAGGTGACCTTTTCCGGAGGCAGCCCTTTGTTGCGCTCGAGATCATTCTTGATCGCGGCCTTCCACTTCTCGGCCATGATATCAAGGGCCTCGTCCCAGGAGACCGGCTCGAAATCGCCTTCCTTGTCGAACTTGCCGTTCTTCTTGCGCAGCAGCGGCTGGGTGACACGGTCCTTGCCGTACATGATCTTGGACAGGAAGTAGCCCTTGATGCAGTTGAGGCCACGGTTGACCGGCGCATCCGGGTCGCCCTGGGTGGCAACCACGCGGTCACCCTTGGTACCCACGAGTACCGAACAGCCGGTGCCGCAGAAACGGCAGGGCGCCTTGTCCCAGCGGATGTCCTTGTCCTTCCCGGCGGCTACCGCCTGAACGCCGGGTATGGTGATGCCTGCGGCGGCGGCAGTTGCAGCTATGGCATTGGTCTTGATGAAATCACGGCGTGTCTGTTTCATTGTAATGGTTCCTCCGGCGATTCTTCGTTTTCAATCTGGTGGTAAACGAGGGACGAGGATGCAACCCCGTCCAGGGTCGCGAGTTCGGTGATGGTGTCCGCACACTGACGGTACTCATCCCCCTCGACCGTCACGACCATTCGTCCACCCTCGTTGGCATGGAGTTCAACGCCGGGCATCTCGCTCAGCGTCTCGGCAACCATGGCCGCGTGTTCGGGTCGGGACATCAGCAATACACCACAGACGTGGTACTCGTTCATGCCGCCTCCTGTATCTGGATAACGTGTGTTGGGCACGTAGCGATACAGCTGCCACAGCCATTGCAAAGTGAGCTATCGAGACTGGGGATTGCACGCCCCCCCACCTCGAGTCGAAAACGGATAGCGCGCAATTCACAGGCATCGCCGCAGGAACGGCAGGTGATTCCATGGGCGCTCATGCAGCCATCGCTGATCGAAGCCTTCAAATGCCACGGCGGAGCAATCTCCCTGTCGAGGGCTCCGTACTCGCAGGCCTGCGCACAGGCGCCGCAGAAGGTGCAGCCGCCACGTTCAAAATCAACCGTGGGATAGCCGCCGTCGCCGCGTTTCAGTATCGATTCCTCGCAGGCCTTGATGCAATCGTCGCAACGACGGCAGACAGCCGCAAAGCCCGCCACAGCCCAGGGCATGTGGTGCTTGATGCTCTCCTGTCTTGCCCTGCCCCTCAAAAACGCCCGCCTTGCGGTATTGATCGTTGTCATTGCTTGAGCCAGACTCTCTCATCGACATGCCGGGATTAAAAGACTAGACGCGGGTCCGAAGTGGAAACTTGATGAAGATCAAGTTTCCTGTTCACAATATTGACCATAGTCAAGCGGCTGAGCTTTAGGCGGGAAACCCCAGATGAAGGATCAATTCGGCAGGCAGATTCACTACCTCCGGTTATCCGTGACCGACCGTTGTGATTTCCGCTGTACCTACTGTCTGCCCCGCTCTCACCGCGGATTTGCAACTCCGGAAAGCTGGCTGACGCCCAACGAGCTGGCACGTGTCTCCGCCGTATTCAGCAGCCTGGGCGTCAACCATATACGCCTGACCGGGGGCGAGCCGCTGGTGCGGCCCGAGCTGACCGAAATCGTCGCCAGACTGCATGCCGTGCCCGGTATCGAGGACCTTTCGCTCAGTACAAACGCCTCGCGGTTGGGCAAGTTCGCGCACGACCTGAAGTCATCCGGGATCACGCGCCTGAACATCAGCCTCGATTCTCTGCACGCACCCACGTTCAAACGGCTGACAGGCGGTGAGCTGAACAAGGTGTTGGATGGGATCGATGCAGCACGTGAGGCCGGTTTCGCACCGATCAAGATCAACATGGTGGTGATGCGCGGCGTCAATGATCACGAAGTCAACGACATGGTGGCCTATTGCCAACGCCAAAGATTGACCCTGAGGTTTATCGAGGCCATGCCGATCGGGCCTGGTGGGCAGGATGCGCAAGGGCACTACATGGCATTGTCCGAGGTCGAAGAAGGCCTGAGGGACAAGTTCAGATTGTCGCCTGCGGCCATGAAAGGCAGTGGGCCCGCGCGCTATTTCCAGATCGATGACAGCGAACTGCTGATCGGCTTTATAACGCCGCAGTCACAACACTTTTGCGACACCTGCAATCGCGTTCGGCTCAGCGTCACCGGCGAGCTATATCTGTGCCTGGGACAGGAAAACAAGGTCGAGCTGGGAACAATGCTGCGCGACGGTGCCAGTGACGATCAGCTGCGGGCAGCGATACTGGACGCAATCGCCAACAAACCCAAGCGTCACGACTTCGCCGGCGCCCCCACCGCGATCCTGCGTCCGATGTCGGCGCTCGGCGGCTAGCAGCCTGTCGGACTTAAGGAACCTCTGATCAATTCTGGGCGAAGCAGATTGCGCTCGAGAATTTTCAGATTTAAGGCGCAAATTGCACGTAATAGCCGGCTATTGCGAAGATTTGCAACGCAGAAGCTGGAAATTATAAGTGCAAGATGCGAGTCCATGCAGTGATCAGAGGTCCCCTAACACTATTTGGCGGCTCAACCTGGCTTGCCGTCAACGCGGGGCCGCAGCAGCAAAGGCACGTAGCGAGACGAGAACAGACCAAACGCCAGCACCCACAGGCCCGCCGAGATATCCACCCAGAGCGCATATTTTTCGGGGAAAGCCGCGGGCCCGAACACGCGGACAAGCGCGCCCAGATTCATCAGCACGAACGACAATGCGGTGGGCGTGGATACGTTGATCGACCTCCCGGTGTGGCCGAGCGACACGCGCGCCATCATTCCCAGCGTAAACACGCCGACCACCCCAATGGTCAGTGCGTGCAATGCACCCGACGGTGCGAACAGGCCGAACATTGAAAGCCCATAGAGCAGAGACCCCAGAGTCAGCCATCCGTACCCGGCATGCAAAACCCAGAGTACCGGCATGCGCAGGACTCGCATTTCGTACCAACCGGCCAGGCGCAACAGCTGCAGCAAGGCAAACAACAACCACAGGCCTGCAGAAACGACGATCGGGAGCAGGGGAAACAGATCAGTGAGCCCGATCAACCCTATGAGCAGGACTGATCCCTGCTCCACCCAGGGTCGGCTCACCGGTTGAAAGCCGGGCAGCACGCTGCGGGTAAAGAAAGGCAGCACCCGACCCGCGACCAGTACGATCAAAAGCAGGATCAGATCCAGCATTACACGACGCGCATCACCAAACGGGTTCTGTACGCCGATCAGTTGCAGATGTGACAGCAGATTCACCAGTGCCATCGCGCACAACAGGAACACGAACAGCCGGTTGACCCGGTTCTGTCCCGCCCACAGCGGGTATATCAGGCTGATGGCGACCAACGGCAGAAAGGCGACATCCACCACCACCAGCACGCTTACCGGGATACCACCCACCCAGGGCATAAGGCGCCCGGCCAGCCAGACCAGGGCCAGCAGAGCCAGGCGCGGCCCGGTCCAGGTATCGACACCCGTCCAGTTGCGCACGGCGGTCAGCAGGAACCCTGCGATTACAGCCGCGGCATAACCAAACAGCATCTCGTGGCCGTGCCAGGCGATCGCGTCATAGTGGGACGGCAAATCGATCTGCCCGTGCCAGACCAGCGGCCAGAGCGCCATCAGGATCAGCGCAGAGAGTGCCGCCAGAGTGAAGAAAGGCCGGAAGCCAAGCGCAAAAGGCGCCCAGCCCCGAACCTCCGGCGCTGGCGATGATGATGGTTTCAGGATGTCCATGCAGCGCAGCATGCGTATACGCAGCCCAACGCTCCTTGACTCTGGTCAATCGAATACCGGAGTTGAAGCGTGCACCAGGCCGCGGGTGCCAGGCTTCGCCCACGACGTAAAAACGCAGCCGATCGCACGAAACCCGGGGCGTGGCCTTTAGGATGTCGGCTGCGCATACAGCAGCGGCAGCCGCTTGGGCAGCTCGGAGGGGCGCCGGATCGCGTTTGCATGACGAAAAGCCATACATGCCAAAGCGGTCACCCGTCGCATCCAGCGCCTCGGCGAAAAGGGACAGACTTTCACGGATCACATCGATTACACGCTCAAGATCGTTCACCCGGTATCGGCTGAAAGCGAAAGATCGATCAAATGCGCACTCAGACATTGCTTCAGATCAAACCGCGGTGTTTAAATCAAGCCACCAAGCGAAAAAACTGGCGGCCATAGCCTGTGCTGAAGACTGATCTACAGAAAGGTTTCATGTTCGCGCGCCTGGACAACGACCAACTCGACCGCGTCGCGAGGCACGCGGTACGGGTTCATCTCGACGAGGGCGAGATGCTGTTTCAGCAGGCCGACCCTGCTGACCGCTTCTATCTTCTAATGCGCGGACAGATAAAACTGTTCCGCTTGGGGCCAAGCGGCAACGAGAAGGTGATCGAGATCGTCAATCCTGGCAGCACCTTCGCAGAGGCACTGATGTTTCTCGAGCGGCCCGCTTATCCGGTCGGTGCCCAGGCCATGCAGCCGGCTGAAGTCATCAGCATCGACGCTCGCGATTTCTTGCGCATGCTCAGGGGCTCGATCGATACCTGTTTCATGCTGATGGGGGACATGAGCCAGCGCCTGCGGGGTCTGATTCGAGAAATCGACGAGCTCAGCCTGAGCAGCGCCACCTGCCGGGTGGCCGGTTACCTGCTAAGCAAATCCGAACCAGAAGGCAGGAGTTTCGACCTTGAGGTTCCCAAGCAGACACTCGCCTCGCGCCTGTCGGTTCAGCCAGAGACATTTTCGCGCATTGTCCGCCAGCTCAGTAACCAGGGCATATTGGCAGTACATGGCAGCCGGGTCGAGATCAGTGACCTCGACCGGCTGCGACAGATCGCCAATGTCTGGGCACAACCCGAAGACTCCTTGTCGGATACCTTTCACTACCCCCGCCCACCGTCCAAACCACATCCTTGAGCAATCTCGCGTCGTTGATCATGTTCAACGCCGGGGCACGCACCAGGTATGGTCAAGAACGCTTACGCTGCAGAAAACAGTATCGAAACTGCTGCAACTTGCCGGCCGGGGTAGCGTGCGCCTCCTTCTCGGTGTGCAACAGCTCGCAGCATTCGGCAAACTGGGCCTGCAGCGATGCTGCATCGTAGCGTGCCACGGGCAGACCGCTGCATTGCTCCGGCCCGTCCTCGGCGAAGGTTCCAATGATCAGATGATCGCTCGGCTTTACTGCAGCGCAGGCCTTTGCCACGTAGGCCTCCCGCGCTGCCACGTCAGTCAGAAAGTGAAACACGGCGCGGTCGTGCCGAATGCTGCGACGGCCGGGTGTTGTCGCCGAGGCCGGGATCGAGCACATGCTGCGTGCGGCAGCGCTGCAACATGACCTTGCCGGCACCGTGGTCAACAAGCAGATCGATCAGGCGCTGCAATTTGTCAGGAGGCAGCAGGGCATCGTGCACGGTCACCCGCACCTCGTGGAGCACGCCTGACTCTACAAGGTAATCCAGGCTTTCCAGCGCGCGTTCGCCGCTACCAGGCACGCCGGTCAGCGCAGTGTAATCCTGCGGCAGTGCCTTAATATCCAGGCCCACCCAGTCGACCGCCGGCAGAAGTTCATCGAGCCGTTCCGGGTAACAGCCCGCCGTGTGCAGGCCGACCTTGAAACCTAACGCACGCACCTCGCCGACGGCGTCCGGCAGGCCGCGCTGCAGGGTCGGCTCACCACCCGAGAACACTACCGCGTCCAACAGGCCGCGGCGGCGCTGCAGCAAGTCCAGCACATCCCGCCATGCAATTTCCGACCGGAAGCTGCGCGGCAGCAGGTGGGTATTCTGACAATAGCGGCACCGCCAGGGGCAGCCCTGGCAGAACACCACCGCAGCCAATTCACCGGGGAAATCGATTGTGGTCAGCGGCGTGACACCACCCACCGCCAGGGCCGCGGGCCGCGGGCCGTGGGCCGGGGCGATTTGTGCGGGCTGCGCCCGCGGTTGTTTGGAATCCGGCCCTGCCATATCGCATCCCCTGCGCAATGAACCCTCGAACCTCGAACCTCGAACCGCGGCCCTAGGCCCCTGGCCCCTGGCCCTGTTGAGCCTCAGGCTCAACGAAATAGAGCCTCTCGGCATGCTCCGACTGTTTGCCCGGGTTCCATGCCGACACCGGCCGATGGTAACCCATGACACGGGTCCAGACCTCGCAGCGCGTTCGTTCTTTGTCATCCAGTTCGACCGTGACTTCATTGGCTGTGTTCAACATGCGACTTCGACTCCCCTGATTTGTTTGCGCGCGATCAGTTCCTCATCACATCTGGGACAGAATTCGTGTTCGCCGGCCAGGTAGCCGTGCGTCGGACAGATCGAAAAGGTCGGCGTGATTGTGATGTACGGCAGGCGGAAATTGCCCAGCGCCCGTTTGACCAGGCGCTTGCACGCCTCGCTGCTGGATACCTGCTCCGGCAGGTAGAGATGCAGCACCGTGCCACCGGTGTACTTGCGCTGCAGGTCGTCCTGGCGCTGCAGTGCTTCGAAGGGATCTTCGGTAAACCCGACCGGCAGTTGCGAGCTGTTGGTGTAGTAAGGCGCTTCGTGGCTTCCGGCCTGCAGGATATCCGGGAAGCGCTTGCGGTCCTCCTTGGCGAAGCGGTAGGTGGTGCCCTCGGCCGGAGTGGCCTCGAGGTTATACAGGTGGCCGGTCTCCTCCTGGAAGTCAACCATGCGCCCACGCACGTGGTCGAGCAGTATGCAGGCCAGTGCATAACCCGTTTCGCCGGTGATGTCGTCGCGGTCGGCGGTAAAGTTGCGGATCATCTCGTTGATGCCGTTCACGCCGATGGTTGAGAAGTGGTTGCGCAGGGTGCCGAGGTAACGTTTGGTATACGGGAACAGGCCGGCATCCATATGCCGCTGGATCACCTTACGCTTGATCTCGAGGCTGTCGCGGGCGATGAACAGCAACTCGTCCAGCCGGCCAAGCAGACCCTGCTCATCATCCTCGTAGACATGACCGAGGCGCGCACAGTTGATCGTCACCACGCCGAGCGAACCGGTCTGCTCGGCCGAACCAAACAGGCCGTTTCCGCGTTTCAACAGCTCGCGCAGATCGAGCTGCAGGCGGCAGCACATGCTGCGGATCATGTTGGGCTTCAGTTCCGAGTTCAGGAAGTTCTGGAAATATGGCAGACCGTACTTCGCGGTCATCTCGAACAGGCGTTCGGCGTTTTCGCTCTCCCAGGGGAAATCCGGAGTGATGTTGTAGGTCGGGATCGGGAAGGTGAATACCCTGCCCTTGGCGTCACCGGCGGTCATCACCTCGATGTAGGCGCGGTTGATCATGTCCATCTCGACCTGCAGATCGCCATAGTTGAACGGCATCTCCCCGCCGCCGACCACCGGCACCTGCCCGCGCAGGTCCTCAGGACAGACCCAGTCGAAGGTGAGATTGGTGAACGGCGTCTGCGTGCCCCAGCGCGACGGCACGTTCAGGTTGTAAATCAGTTCCTGGATGTACTGGCGGACCTGCTCGTAAGCCAGTCCGTCATTGCGTACGAACGGCGCCATGTAGGTATCGAACGAGCTGAAGGCCTGGGCGCCCGCCCATTCGTTCTGCAGTGTGCCGAGGAAGTTGACGATCTGCCCGACCGCCGACGACATGTGTTTCGGTGGCCCGGCCTCGACCTTGCCGGGAACCCCGTTGAGTCCTTCGTGCAACAGGGTACGCAGCGACCAGCCGGCACAGTAACCGGCGAGCATGTCGAGGTCGTGAATATGAATATCGCCTTCGCGGTGCGCGACCCCTGCCTCGGGTGCATACACGTGGCTCAGCCAGTAGTTGGCGATCATCTTGCCCGAGGTATTGAGGATCAACCCGCCCAGCGAATAGCCCTGATTGGCGTTGGCGTTGACCCGCCAGTCGGCGCGATCGAGGTACTCGTTGACCGAGCTGGCAACGTCCACCAGGGTGCGCCGGTCGGCCCGCAGGCGTTCGTGACGATCACGATAGCTGATGTAGGCGCGCGCAGTGCGCAGGTGGTTGGCCGCGATCAGGGTCTGCTCGACGATGTCCTGGATACGCTCGATATCCGGAACGCCCTCGGCAAAGTGGCCGTGACTCAGCACCTTGATCACCTGCGAGGTGAGCAAACGTGCCTCGTCCTCGGCGAACTCACCGCTGGCCTCGCCGGCACGCTGGATGGCGGACAGGATCCGATCGCTGTCGAACGGAGCCTGGGACCCGTCCCTCCGGCTTATACGTGCCGGCAGACGGGCCACCTGGGTAGCGGGAACAGACATGGTTATCCTCGTTATTACGCTGGCGCAGACACAATATCTTGTAGTCGACACCAATCATTAACCCAATATGTAGTATCGCCTTTTATTGATCCAGATCAATCTCTGGCCTCACTTCGTGTCTGCCCAACGTCGCCGCACGGATCGCGACCGGGCGTGGGATGCGGGCGCGCGGCGAAGGGGCGCGCCGTTTCATCGCCGTACCGGGGGCATTCTTGATAAATGTCAAAGCCACAAAAAGGTTGTGGACTATGCTGCTCTTGGCCCGATGCCTGTGCTGTCGGTCGGCAATCAAAATCAAGTTCCCGGGGGATGAGTCTATGGAGGCGAAGATGGAGTCGAGATTAAAACGGCTGGGCTTAGCGCTGGTCGCAGTTGGGATGGGGGTTGGCATCGCATCCAACGCCATCGCAGCGAGTTCACTGAAAGATGTGATGGAGGCGCGCGGCCTGACCGAGAAAGATGTGCTCGCGGCGGCCAAAACCTATACGCCGACCGGGGGGCGCGACGAGTACCTGGCGTTCAGCTCGGGTGGTCAGAGCGGTCACGTGATCGTGTATGGCATCCCATCCATGCGCATCCTTAAATATATCGGTGTGTTCACGCCCGAGCCATGGCAGGGCTATGGCTACGACGACGAATCCAAGGAGGTGCTCAAAGGTGGCGGCAACGATGACCTGAAGATTACCTTCGGTGATACCCACCATCCCGCTTTCTCGGAAACCGAGGGTGAGTACAACGGCAAGTACCTTTTCATCAACGATAAGAACAATCCACGTATCGCGGTCGTCGATCTGCACGACTTCGAGACCAAGCAGATTGTCGGCAACCCCTTCTTCAAGTCGGCGCACGGTGGTGCATTCGTGACACCCAACACCGAATACGTCATGGATGCGGCACAGTATGCAGCACCACTCAGCGACGACTTTGTACCGCTGGACGAATTCAATGAGAAGTACCGCGGCGGCCTGACCTACTGGAAATTCAACATGGAGAAGGGCAAGCTGGAGCCGGAAAACTCCTTCACCTTTGAGATGCCGCCTTACAGTCAGGATCTGTCGGACGCCGGTAAGGGCGCCAGTATGGGCTGGGGCTTCACCAACTCCTTCTGTTCCGAGCGCTATGTCGGCGGTGGTTCACGTCCACCCTATGAAGCGGGTTGTTCGCAGAAGGATACCGACTTCCTGCATGTGACCAACTGGAAGAAGGCGGCCGAACTGGTTGCGGCCGGCAAGATCAAGAAGGTCGACGGCTCTTACCTGATTCCGATGGACCAGGCGGTCGAGGAAGGCCTACTGTACCTGATCCCCGAGCCCAAGAGTCCGCACGGTGTCGATGTGAACCCTGCCGGTACCCACATCATCGTATCCGGCAAGCTCGACAGCCACGCCTGGGTATACAGCTGGGAGAAGATCAAAAAGGCAATCGACAGCAAAAAATTCGAGGGCAAGGACCCCTACGGCATTCCCATCATCGCGATGAAGGATGCCCTGCACACGCAGGTCCAGGTTGGTCTGGGTCCTCTGCACACGCAGTACGATGCCAAAGAGTGTGTGGTGTACACCTCGATCTATGTCGATTCGATGGTTACCAAATGGGACTACTGTGAAGGCAAGGTGCTGGACCAGATTCATATCCACTACAACGTCGGTCACCTGGTGGCAATGGAAGGCGACTCCGTCACGCCTGACGGTAAATACCTGGTTGCGCTGAACAAGCTGGCCATCGACCGCTTCAATCCTGTCGGCCCGCTGCACCCGCAGAACCACCAGTTGATCGATATCAGCGGAGACAAGATGGAACTGCTGTACGACATGGCGTTGCCGCTCGGTGAACCACACTATGTGGTGGCCATCAAGGCCGACAAGCTGAAGCCCGCCGTTCGTTACAAGTCCGGCTGGAACAGCCGCACCGACAGCCGTTCGCCTTACCGCACCCGTGCGGGCCGAGAAAAGATCGAGCGTGTCGATGGAGTCGTTCACGTCTACGGCACGGTCATTCGGTCGCACATCACACCTGAAGTCATCGAAGTCGAAGAGGGCGAGACGGTTGCGCTGCATTTGACCAACCTCGAACGTGCGGAAGACGAAACCCATGGTTTCGCCATCTCCAACGAAAACGTTCAGATGTCACTGGAGCCTGGAAAGACCGTTTCGGCCACCTTCAAGGCTGAAAAAGCCGGCGTGTTTCCTTACTACTGCACCGAGTTCTGCTCGGCGCTTCACCTTGAGATGCAGGGCTACCTGCTGGTCAAGCCGAAAGGTTATGTCGCCAAAGCGGGCGATATAAAGGAAGGTCAGACGTACACCAAGGCCGACCACGACAAGCAGGTCAAGACCAACGTCGATACCCAGGCGGTCATCGATTCGGTTGTCGGCTTCATTACCAGTCACAACTACAAGGACTTCCCCGAGGTTGTGGCATTGGTGGAAGACGCCACCGATCAGCTCGGCTTTGCTGAAGAGGCCAAGAAGAAGGCCGAGGCCTTTGCTGCCAAAGGTGACTACCAGAACGCGACGCTCTGGGCCGGTCAGCACTGGCAGTATCAGGTAAAGACGGCTGACATGGGCCTGCGCGCCAAGACCTACCTGGAGCAGAATGGTGCGGTCAAGGTCAAACAATAACGTCGTCTGTTAGTGATGCCCATGCAGGGGGAGCTCGCTGAGGGCTCCCCCTGCTTCGTTCAGAATTTGGAACACAATGAACATACAAGGTGATTTATGAAAACATCGAAAGCTTTAAAGGTTGTCGCTGCGTCGGCGGTTCTGTCTCTGTCGCTGGGCACCGCTGCAATCGCAGCCGACGGCGCCGAGCTGTACAAGACCAAGACCTGTTGGTCCTGTCATGGAAAAGACGCCAAAACCCCATTACTGCCCATCTATCCGAGACTGGCCGGACAGAGCGCGGACTACGCGTTCAATCAGATGAAAGATATCAAATCCGGCACACGGGCAAATGGCATGTCTGCCGCGATGAAAGGTGTCATGGGGCTGGTCAACGAAGAAGAGATGCGTGCAATAGCCGATTGGCTCGCAACTCTGTAACCGATTACCAGACCGGCGCTACGAACGGCCGCGCCGGTTGACTAATATCATGCTCCTCGATGCTCGGCTGTGCGAGTATTTTTCTAACCAGAAGGCATGAACTGTTTACGGGTTTCATGCAGAATTTTAACACTCTGAAGTATCAGGGTTTCGGAGGGAATATCGAGATGAAACGCAAAGCATTGTCACAATTCGGATTGCTGGCGCTTGGAATAGTTATTGCTGGAAGCGCCTTATCTGCAGACCCGGTGGAATGGAATACTGAAGGTGGTGAAAAGACCAAGGCGATGACCCTGGCGCCCGATAGGGAAAACGGCATCGAGGTCTACGAGGTCTGCTCGGCCTGTCATTTGCTCGAGGGCTGGGGCACTCCCAACGGGACCTTCCCGCAGATCGCAGGCCAGCACCGCGAGGTCCTGATCAAGCAGCTTGCCGATATCCGCGCGCGCAATCGTGATAACCCGACCATGTATCCCTTTGCCCTGCCCGAGTCGATCGGTGACGAGCAGGCAATGGCCGACGTAACAGCTTACATTGCGGCACTGCCGATGAACCCCGACCACGGCAAAGGTCCGTGGCCGAAAGGCACGCCGGAGTATGACGAGGGCGCCAAGTTGTACAAGGAGAACTGCATCGAATGTCACGGTGAACATGGTGAAGGAATGCCGGACAAGTTCTATCCCCGCATCGAGGGTCAGCACTACGAATACGTGGTCAGGCAATTCGAATGGATCAGGGACGGCAAGCGTCGCAATGCGAACCCCGACATGGTCAAGCAGATCAAGAACTTCACTGACAAACAGATGAAGGCGGTGATCAACTGGGTTACGTACGTGGAGGTCAACCCCAAGGATCTCGCACCGTCGGTTGACTACCAGAACCCTGATTACAACTGATTCTGTACAGAGCACGGATACGGATCGTCGAAGGATCTGCCGGGGAAAATTCGGGTTGCGGCTGCCGCCGCATGCAATCCTGAATCCCGGTAGATTCCTTGTATAGCCGTTTGAAGGCAATGGCTTCCTCGGCGGTCCCGAACAAGTCTGTCGAATAGGGTCAAGGCCAAAGACTCATGAATGCTGAATCCAGAAACAAGCAGACGCTGATCGTTGCGGTGCTTTCGCTCATTGGCATAGCGCTGCTCGCTGCCATCTTTTACTCGCCGATCTGGTGGGTATCGCTGACGGCACCCAACTACCCCGCAGAGTCTTTTCCCGATGGAGTCCGTATCCAGTTTCATATCAACGGTGTATTCAACGGCTGCAGCAAACAGGAAAAGCAGGAAATCACCGAAGACGAGGCGCTGGATTGCGTGCATGAGATGGACACGATCAACCACTACGTGGGCATGTATCCAATCGCCGCAGGTGGACCGGTAGAGCGCGGATTTGGCCAGTTCCTGATGGTATTCATGGCCGTGATGCTGCTCGGATTCACGTTTACGAAACCGAAGATCCGCATGCTGACAATGAGCGTGGGATTCGCCGGCATCGCGGTATGGATGTATCTCACCATGTACGGTGAAGACGGATTTTCTCTACAGAACGAAGGCTATGTATCGGCCTTGGTGAATTCGATCGACCAGGAGGCGGCGACCGGCTCCATGGCAGAGCCGGAGATCGTTATCGGCGGCATTACCGGCGTGCTGAAAAAATCGCTTGAGGATTCCGGCGTCGAGGTAATTCTTCCTTCACAGGTCGAAAAAGCAGGCGCGAAATCGGGCGGCAAGCAGAACATGATCGACCAGCTGCGAACTACCTTCGAGATCGATCAGAAAAAGACCGGTCAAAACGAAGCCTGGGAAGGCAGCTCGTTCCAGGTGATGTCCTGGCACTATGAACAAAGCCTTGGCCGGTATTTCAATAACCGGGAAGAAATCGTACCCATGGTGAAAACCCTGGATGTCGCCTTGCAGATCGTGTTCTGGGGACTGATCGGTGCGATGGCCCTGCTCGTGTTCGGTGCACGGAAGAACGGAGGACTGTTGTATTGGTTGCTGGTACTGGTGCCCATGGCGCTACCGCTGTTCTTTCTCATCGATTACTCGGCATGGCTTTGGTGGTATGGCCATACATTGAACGACATGGGGGCATTTTCCGTTAAACCCTTTATGCCCACAGTATTCGGTGACGGCAAAGTGGCCCAGTTTGCGACGCATTCGTATCCCGATATGGGCTTTGGCCTGATGATGCTGCTGTTCGTGGTGTTGGCATTCGCAGCGCTGATTCGTCGCAAACAGTTCAAAGCGTCGCTGGACTGATGTCTACGCTGCAATCTTTCGCAGTTGCAATGCTGTTTCTGGCATTGCCCCTGGTTGGCAATGCAGCACCCCACCCCTCCCTGCAAGACCTGGTGGACAAGGCCGAGCCAAACTCGGTGCTGGTGCCGCCACCCGGCGTCTATTCCGGCCCCGTTACGCTCGAATTCCCATTGACCATCGACGGTCAGGGCAAAGTCACCATCGATGCGGGTGGCAAAGGCTCGGTGATTTACCTTGATACCGATGGTGCAGTCTTGAGGAATCTTCACCTGACCAACTCAGGCAATTCACACAATGATATCGATTCGGGTGTCCAGGTGAGGGGTAGCTTCAACGTTATCAAGGACAACGTAATCGACAACTGCCTGTTCGGCGTGGATCTTCAACAATCCGAGAACAACATCATCCGCAGGAACCGGATTTCATCGAAACCCGTTGAACTTGGCATGCGGGGAGATTCCGTCCGTCTCTGGTACAGCTTCCGCAACAAGATTACGGACAATTTGATTCGCGACAGCCGCGACATGGTCGTCTGGTACTCTGCCGACAATGTCATTGCCCGAAACGATTCCCGCAACGGGCGTTACTCATTACACTTCATGTATTCTCGTTTCAATGAAGTAGATTCCAATCATTATGAGAACAACTCGGTCGGCATCTTTTTGATGTACAGCGACAGCGTGGTGGTTAAGAATAACTATATCGCGTATGCGAATGGCCCAACCGGCATGGGGATTGGCTTCAAGGAGACATCCGACGTAGAGATCACCGGGAACCAGATAATCTATTGCGCCACCGGGTTATACATTGACGTTTCCCCTTACCAGCCCGATACGACCAATCGCATCCACGATAATGTCGTCGCCTTTACCAGCGTTGCGATCGACTTTCTGAACGATTGGACGGGCAATGAGTTCAAAGGCAACTCCTTCAAGGGCAATCAGACACAGATATCGGTCGCGGGGGGCAAGACCGCAAACAGGAACCTCTGGAAAGGTAACTACTGGGACGACTACGAGGGTTTCGATCTGAACGATGATGGCGTGGGTGATAAGCCTTATGAGCTTTACGCCTATGCAGACCGCATATGGATGGATGTGCCTGCGGCACGTTTCTTTCAGGGTACGCCGGTAATGGCTGTACTGGATTTTCTCGAGCGTCTGGCCCCCTTCAGCAACCCAAACATGATGGTCAGGGATGAACAACCATTGATGACCCCGAAGGTTGAGTTATGAGAGATCCCGACCGAAAAGCGCGCAAGAAGCCACTGGTGTCGAGAAAGAAGCGCGAGAACCAGCGCCGTGAATTTCTGCGCTCATCGGCACTCGCAGCCGGTGTCGTGACCGTTTCGCTGATGGGTTTCTTCCCCGTCTTTCAGAATGCCTCCGCTAAGCTCAGACCGCCGGGGGCACTTAAAAACCTGCTCGATGAGCAGGAGTTCTATGCGTCATGTATCAAGTGTGGCCAGTGCGTGCAGGTCTGTCCGGTCAATGCCATCAAACTCGCCGACCTCGATGAGGGCATGGGAATCGGGATCCCCTATATCGACGCCAGAGAACAGGCCTGCGATTTTTCCTGTGACGGACTGCAGTGTGTGCTGGCCTGCCCCACCGGCGCGTTGACGCATGATCTCGATTATCCGGCTGATACGCGCATGGGATATGCGCGCCTTGCCCGCCCAAAGGCCTGTCTGGCGGCACAGGGCCTGGGCTTCAAAGGGGTTGCACGCGGCCCGGACTTCAAGGGCCTGCTGCGCTACGATGATATCGATCGCTGGAACCCTATAGCGGTCGCAGATCATGCCTATGACCTGGAACTATGTGACCTTTGCGTCCGGCAGTGCCCAATTGAAATCCGTATTGCGCAGTGCGCCGAAAAGGAAAAGGAAATGGCCGCGGCGCCATCCCCGTTGGCACGAGTCGCAGAGCAGCATGGCAACGAATGCCCCCCCAGGCATGCAATCGAGTTGCGGGCGATCGAGAGCGACGATGGTGTCAGGAGAATGCAGCCGGTGCTGATGGAGGGCTGCGTGGGCTGCGGCGTGTGCGAAATGATCTGCCCGGTCGAGAGCGCGGCGATCGTAGTGGACTTCGACAAAGATACTGATTCGGTCAACGGTTGACATGAACTACATCAAAGAATCTCTGCTGCAGGTTTTCGGCTCCAAGCCGACCCGCCCGCACAAGGACGATCAGCCGGAACAGCTCAAGGCCATTTATCAGAGCAAGAAGGGGATGCTGAGCAAGGCCGATCTCGAGGCGGCGCGCGACGAGCACGAACATAAGCATACCTGGCTGTGGCGGCGTTGGATCACCCTGGTGTTGGTGAACATGCTTTTTGTTGTCTCTTTTACGTTCGATATTCAGATCCTGGAAGGCTCGCTGACGGCATCCCGTTTCGTCGGCTTTCACATGGCAGACCTGAACTCAGCCCTACAGGTGATGCTGGCCTACAAGCACATCGTATTGAATCTCGTCATAGGTACGGTCACTGTCTTTCTGATCTGGTTGCTGCTCGGCGGGCGTACCTTCTGTTCATGGGTTTGTCCCTACCACCTGTTGGCTGAGTGGGCGGAGTACCTTCACCTGTGGCTGGTGAAGAAGAAGATCATCAGGAATCATACCTTTCATCGCAAGACACGCAGTGTGTTCTACGTGATTTTTGCACTCCTGGCCCTCATCAGCGGTTACACGGTTTTCGAGAGCATCTCACCGACCGGCATCCTTAGCCGCGCTTTGATCTATGGTCCGGGGGTGGCGTTGATCTGGGTCGGTATTCTGCTGTTGTTCGAGGTTTTCGTTTCGCGCCGCGCCTGGTGTCGCTACGTCTGCCCGATTGGGGTCACCTATGCGGTTGTCGGTGTGGCCTCACCCGTGCGGGTCACCTATAACGCAGAGGCCTGTCACCATGAAGGGGACTGCCGCAAGATCTGCGAGGTGCCGCATGTGCTCGACCTGACGATCCGTGGCGCGGCACATGACATCAATCAGGATGTCAGCGCGGACTGCACACGATGTGGCATGTGCGTCGATATTTGTCCGACCAGTTCACTCAACTTCAAGGTGAAGGGTCTGGACAAGTTCCGATGATCGAGCGCTGTGCGTGATGGGTCAGGCAACCGAAAAAATGATTCGAATATCCAAGGTCGTCAAACGGTTTCGTCGCAACGAGGTGCTCAAGGGTATTGAGCTCAGCATTGCTCGCGGTGAACGTATCGCTTTGGTGGGCTCCAACGGCGCTGGCAAGACAACCCTGATTCGCTGTCTTCTGGGTGAATATAATTGTGAAGGCAGCGTATCCATCGACGATCAGAATCCGCGTGAGTTTCGTCGCGAGGTACTGTCGAAGGTGGGCTTCGTACCACAGCTTCCTCCTCCGTTGAGGATGCCGGTGGGTCAACTGGTCAAATTCTCCGCCAGCCTGTGTGAATCAGACCCGGATCGGATCAACACTGTTGCAAGCCAGCTCGGCTTTGATGCCATACAATTCAGGCGCCAGCCGTTCGTCAAACTGTCGGGCGGCCAGAAACAGAAATTGCTGATCGCTATCGCGCTCGGCCGCGACAGCGAATTGTTGCTGATGGATGAACCTGCGGCCAATCTCGACCCGGAAGCGCGGCATACCCTGTTCCGTCTGCTCTCAGAGAAACAGGACAGGGCAGCGATGCTGATATCCAGCCATCGCCTGGATGACGTCGCATCATTGGTTAATCGTGTGATTGAGATGGACCAGGGTAAAGTGGTACTGGATGACGAGGTGGCCGACGTAGTGGATATGTCGAGCTCGCTGAGCTGTGTCGTGAGCATGACCCGCTCAGAGCAGGCATTCGCCAAGTCACTGTCAGAATGGGGTTTCAGGCCCACCGAGAACGACACCATCTGGCAGGGTGATATCGCGGGGCCGGATCGCTTGCGCTTTCTCGGCATGTTGTCTCGATATGCCGCTTTGCTCGCCGGTCTGCAGATGGCGGAGGCGCAACAGGCGGCCCCCAGGAAAACGGTGGATGTTGCCTAGAGCTATTGTCTGGCCGGTGCTGTTGCTGCTCACGTCCTGTTCCAACGACCCCGGAACCGGGCCCACCGAGATCAAGTGGGACAGAGACATCTGCAATCGCTGCCGCATGGTCGTCAGTGACCCGCACTTTGCCGCACAGATACGCCATTTTCCCAAGGGCAAGCGTTCTCGGGTCGAGAAGTTCGACGATATCGGTTGTGCGATGCTATGGCTTGATCAGCAGGCTTGGAAGGGCGACCCGAGCATAGAAATCTGGGTGGCAGATTTTCGGACGGGCGACTGGATTGACGCACGCACCGCAACTTACGTCACTCAAAACACGACACCCATGGAATACGGGCTCGGCGCGCAGCCCGAGCCCGGCGGCATGAGTTTCGAACAGGCAAAATCACATGTTTACGATGTCGAACAACGCTTCAACCGGCATGGTGTCCAATTGCTCGAACGTTTGAAAGAAAAGGCGGATAGACGGGAAGGCGCAAAGTGAAACACCTCTGGCTGACCGCCTGGGCGGACATCATCGAATCTCTGCGTGCGCGTTGGTTCATGGTTTATTCACTGGTATTCGGTGGCATCGTGGTCATTCTGTTCGCCTTCGGCCTGTCAGAATCCCGCATCATGGGGTTCACCGGGCTGTCCCGCCTGCTGGTGACCTATATCCAGCTATCGATGGCGATCCTGCCCGTATTCGTGTTGATCACCACGGTGCGTTCGGTCGCCGGTGATCGCGAGGCCGGCGTCTTCGAATACATGCTTTCTCTGCCGGTCAGCCTTTCGGCCTGGTTCTGGGGGCGGGTGATCGGGCGATTCTTCGTGGTCTTCCTGCCGGTGTTTCTGGCTATGGCTGCCGCCTTGGTCTGGGGTGCCGTCAAGGGCGCAGAGATACCCTGGAATCTGTTCGTTTACTACAACGCACTGTTGATGGCTCTGGCGTGGTGTTTTCTCGGCATCGGCATGTTGATATCGACGGTGGCGCGCTCATCGGACGTTGCGCAGGGGGCAGCATTCATCGTGTGGCTCACCCTGCTGCTGTTCCTCGATCTGATCCTGCTGGGCGTGATGATCCAGGACCATTTTCCACCCGAGACCGCCGTGGCCATCGCCCTGGCGAATCCGATGCAGGTTTTCCGCACCGCAACCATGATGTTGTTCGACCCCCAGTTGGTGCTGCTCGGCCCGACCGCCTACATCATTCTGGACAACTTTGGTCAGAGCGGATATATCGCCTACGCTGTCATCTATCCACTGGTACTGGGAACCGCCTGTGCGGCTCTGGGATACTTCCTGTTCAAACGCAGCGACCTACCCTGAACTCGCGCAGCCCCATTCACATTCGAAAACGGTTGTGAAATCAGAACGACCGGCCAGGCTGTCCTGGTATGCCACAGTAGCGCTGCTGGCCATGGTCGGCGGATGGGGCGCATTCAAGGCATGGCCGCTGTTGTATCCGAAACGGGAGATACATGCGGTCATCGATCCGGACTGTGACCTGCGCGCCGGGCCGTGCGCTACGGCGCTGGATGATGCACGCTCCGTGCGTTTTTCCATCGAACCCAGATCCATTCCGCCTTTGTCGCCCTTGCTGCTGCGGGTTGACGCCATTGGGTTTACCGCACAGGAGGTCAGCGTTGATCTGAATGGCGTCGGCATGCACATGGGTTTCAACCGGGTTCCACTGAGCAAGCATCCCGAGGGGCATTTCGCGGGAATCGGCTCGCTGTCGGTATGTATCCGGGATGTAATGGAATGGGAAGCTGTGATCGCCCTGGCCAGCGAGGATGCGCTTATATCGGTGCCATTTCGTTTTATTACCGTAAAGAATGGTGTCCGACCATGAGCCCTACTCCCCGAATCGGAGAACGCGTTACGGGGCTTCTAATAATTCTGCGCAATCCGAGCTGCGAGATGACCCCGTACGAATTTTTAGATACCCCGTTTAATCGTCTTTTGTGGAAAGGTACGCAAAAATATCCTTCAGCTCTTCATCAGAGAAATCATTTAACAGCTCTTCGCTCGGATCGGCCTCGTCGTGTATTCGAATCTTGCCGCGCAGCTTTTCGACCTGACGCCAGAGATAGTTCGTATATTGCCCCGCAAGCATCGGGACTTCCTTCTTCTGATCGCCAAAGCCATCCGGGCCATGGCAACTCCCGCACTCCTTTTTATAAAGTTTTGCGCCCTTTTCGATGTCACCTTCGGCACGCGCGATCTGCATTAATTTCTTTGATTCGAGCAATCGCTCGTAGGCGTTGAAATCGGGCGCTGTCTCATCGACCGGGGGAAGTCTGGTTTTGAGCGTGATCCGGGACAGAAAGATAGATATATGCTGGATCTCCGCATCAGGCATCTGACGCTCATCGACGTACTCGATCATGGCCATATTGGGCCGCCTGCGATCCCTGAACAGGTGAAGCTGCTTGGCTATGAACTCTGAGGGCATCCCCGCGAGACGCGGGTATTCCCCATCTTTTCCGCCTTGCCCAAACTCACCATGACATCCGGCACACAGGTCATTGATCTCTTCGCCAATATCCGGGTCATACTCGTAAGCAGCTGCCCAGGAGCATCTGGTAAAACCAAATATAATCAGCCATACGGCTATGAGTTTGGGTGCGTTCATCCGGTTTTCTGACAGGTGTCTGGCGAAAGTAGATGCACCAAGAGTCTAATACCATTCTGCTGGATTCTAGCCTACGCAAAAAAGGCCATTTTCCACTTGATATTGGTCAACGCAATCCGGGATGAATTTGTATCTAATCCAAACACTTAAGTGCATCGACGGAGGCTGAAATATGAATACACGCCGTATAGCCTTGGTTGTCACCACCCTCCACAGCCTGGATTCCGGTGCTGTTCGGTAAAACAGCGTGACTATGAGATTTAGCTTTTCAATCAGTGTGTTCTGCCTGGGTATGCTGTTGGCACAATCCGCTCGTTCTGCGACTGAGGACCAGCATGCGGCCATAACCATGCTTGGTGAGCTGAACGGCGTGGCCCTGCAGTGTCGATACTTCGATCAGACGCAACGTATCAAGCACACCCTGGTCGCGAATCTGCCCAAACGGAGGGAACTGGGCTTGCTGTTCGAAGACGCGACCAACAAGTCCTTCCTGGCATTCATGCAGCGCGATGAAACCTGCCCGGGTTCCGCGGACTTTGTCAGTCAGGTGGATTCTGCAGTCAACCGTCTTGAAACCGCGTTCGCCAAATGAGCGCATTGCGCCTGATCTCATTGTGTTGCCTATTCGCGCTGCAGCTGCTGCTTGGCAGCGGTGCAAGCCATGCGGACAGTTTTAAAGTTGTGGTCAGTATCAAGCCGGTGCATTCAATTCTTTCCGGGCTGATGAAAGACAGTGCAGAGCCAATCCTTCTGATCGACGGGGATGACACGCCTTATGATTTCGAGCTGAGTACCCAGCAGGAGGCAATGCTCGCAGATTCAGATCTTGTTGTCTGGGTGGGGCCGGAGCTGGAAAGATCACTACAGGCGTCGATTCGGAAACTCGATCCGAAAGTAAAAGTCATTGAGTTGCTGTCCAATGACGCGCTGAAAATACTTCCATCGCGCAAGCGTGACGGGACGCGTGACCCCTTTTTCTGGTTGGATGATCGAAACGCGATGATTCTGCTCGACGAACTCGCGCTGGCACTGATCGCCGCAGACCCGTCACGTTCGCATATCTACGCCCGCAATCGGCGGGAGATGCTCAAACCGTTGAAAAAGATTGATCGCGAGTATGAATATGGATATCGCGGTCTGAAAGCCGGTCTGAGCGTGCAGTATTTCGATACCCTGCAGTACTTTGAACAGGCCTACGCATTGACGACACTGGATACGGTTGATGCCTCACCCTACGAAAAAGGGGATGTGGTCAGTCTGCTTAAGGTGCGCGAAAGACTGATCAACAACGAGGCGAACTGTCTGTTCACCGAGAAAGGCATGC